>Ga0207086_1035_pt1 | contig 32691 bp, 25 predicted proteins | sample Alteio_BWMinHeat_54_FD_153540 | JGI IMG/M metagenome (GOLD analysis project Ga0207086, IMG submission 153540) | Enriched cells from forest soil in Barre Woods Harvard Forest LTER site, Petersham, Massachusetts, United States -... | ecosystem: Environmental > Terrestrial > Soil > Temperate forest >... | reverse complement strand
GGAAAGAGGAAGATCGACAGAAGTTGAAACCTTCTCCCGAATCGTTGTATGCCCTTCAATCTGCTTCCGGATGGATTCTACTGACGCATGTGACCGTAGAAAACGGTTGGTCAGCGCCTTGTCCTCACGCAACAGGCCGAGCAGTAGATGCTCGGTCTCAATGTACGGGGAGCCAAACTGGCTGGCCTCATACCGTGCAAAAAATATGACGCGACGTGCCTTTTCTGTATAGCGTTCGAACATATTCCCCCTACGAAGACCTGCTGCCTTTGTCGAATTTCGAGCCATTCAGCCCGATACCCTTCTTTGGAGGGTTCATTCGCAAACTGCAGATGTCTTCATCCCTTGCCGCCGCTCTCAACCTATTTGAAAACTGGCCCAGTGAAGAGCGGCCTTTGGTCTGGACGCTTTCGCATCCATCCCGCTTACCCGGGAAGTCTGTTGCCATTCCTCCCGGTCGTACTCGATCCGCCTATACCTCCTGCGGATTTAGTGCATCAACTCGGCCTTTTTCGAGTCGTAAAACCCGGCTACATCGCCGTGCAAGCGCCATATTGTGCGTCACGATAATAGACGTTAAATGATGACTTTGGTGAAGTCGTTCAATCAGGCTAAACACCAGATCGGCTGTTCCGCTGTCCAGATCGCCTGTCGGCTCGTCTGCCAGCAACAACTTCGGCTGCGTGACCAGGGCGCGCGCCAGTGAAACCCTCTGCTGCTCGCCGCCCGAAAGCTCGCCCGCCCGGTGTTCGACGCGATCGCCAAGTTCCACTTCCTGCAGCCACCTCGCCGCGTTTTTTTACAGGCCTCCGCTTTTCGCATGCCGCGCGCCAGAAGAGGCATCGCCACATTCTCCAGCGCCGTAAACTCGGGCAAAAGATAATGAAATTGCCAGACATAGCCAATCTCCCGGTTGCGGAAGGTTGCGGCCTGTTTGGTCGATAGAGTTCTCAAAGGAATTGAGGCGCAGTATACGTCACCGTCAGAGGGGGTATCAAGAGCACCTATAATGTGCAAAAGTGTGCTTTTTCCCGCTCCGGATTGACCTACGATGGCTAACAGGTCGCCTTGCGCGACATCGAAACTAAGCCCTTCAAACAGCACCAGCTTTCCGCGCCCGGTCGTGTATTCCTTGCGCAGGTTTTTTATCTGCACTAATGGATGCGCGGTCTCTCCCAAAGGACTCAGGCCAGCAAATCCCTGATTCGCGGATGGAGGCATCGAGCTGGCGGAGAAGGTTCCCATACTTACCTCTACCACTGTTGGACACCAAAAAGGAAGCACAAGATCGTCCGTTTTTTCGTCCACGTGCACATAAGTTCAATCTACGGTGCTTCGTTCGAACAACTTTTCAGAGAAATAGTTGCAGTTGCCGTGCCAAACATTTCCGTCAATCTTTGCGGGTTTTGAGATCTTTTCGCGGCGTATCGTAATCCATGCATAACACAGCATGATCCGACCTCTTACTTGATTGGCACTACCGGCATGCCCTGCAGAATCGCCAGCTGATCCTGGACATTCTTCCAGGCTTTTGCATTTTTTTTGGTAATGATGGGGGAATTCGGATCCGAGTAATAAGCCAGGATGTCGTGTTTCAGCCCAGATGGGGTTGGCTGCGCCGGGTTTGCCGTGATGAGGGTCAGCAGCTTGGCATAGGTCTTGTCCGTCAGAGGATACCCTCCCGGTTGCACGATATATCCGGTATCGAGATCACGGTTATCCAGGTGCATTATGGCTTCTGGAGTCTGGGCAGGGAACTCGCGCAGGTGATCCAGCAGGCCTTCGTACATGTCTAACGACCGGTTTACGCTGGCCACGTACTTGGCCTGTGTCGCGTCGGTTGGAATCTTAATCGCTAAATAGGACATCGGACCGATTTTCGGCACGATGATGACGACAAAAGCGAGCAAATGTGTCTTGACTCCAGGCTTTTTCCGGGTATTCTGCCAGCCGTTGTTGTAGTCGGCAAGCTGTAGTTGCTTGTCAAATTTTTGAAATTCTTCCGTATCCGAATCGGGTGGAAAATCATGCTGGTGAATCAACGCTTCCGCATAGGCAAAATTAGGCAGAAAACTGCGCACTGAGAAGCGATAGGACTCCATCACTGCTTTGCGCCGTTTATTTCCGAGCACCTGTGGCAGGTGCAACCCGTAGGTTTCGTAAAACGCTCTTTCCAACAGGTCGAATGAGATTTTTAGGCCAATGTGATGCAAATAAGCTGAGGGAGCTAAGTGTGCTTTCGTCAGTTGATCGATATCAAAGGCAAACTCCGTTCGGACGTGTGCGTGCGGGTTCTCGTCATAGGTGACGGACTGTCCATACTGCAGTGCGAGTTTCGGAAACACAATGGCCGTCGATGGATTGACGGCATCATGGTGGCCAACACTGTCTCCGACATAGTGCGAGAGCGCGCCTAATGCAAAGGCTAGTTCATCCACGTTATGCGCATTGCGTATCAGACTTGCGACAAAATCGCCTGTGCGAATGTAGTGCAGCAGGTCGCTGAAAAACATTTCGCCAAAAGGATAATAGCCCGCGTCCTGAATCGAGCAACCCCCATAGGCATAGGCCTGCGCTTCGCGCAATTGCGCCGCTGTCGTGTTTGGATAGCGTTCCAGCAGCAGTGGCCTGATCGAATCAGCCCACGCAAAATCGATCATTTGTTGATGGGTCAACACCGAATATCCGAAACAAAACCGTCCTGACGTAAAAGCGAGCAGGCAGATAAGGAGCATGCAGACGGCGGAATCGAAGGTATTGCGAACAAAATATACAGGCCGAGCGAACATTCGCTGATTCGAGGCGCGGATGCTTCCGCGGGTTGCTCCTCTATTCATATCGCAATGCTTCGGCAGGAAGGACCCGTGCCGCGGAACTTGAGGGGTAGAGCGTGGCCAGAAGCGATACTCCAAGGGACACAGCGGCGACAATGAATCCATCCCTCAGGCGGGGTGAAAAGGGCAGGTAATCGATCGAATAGACATCCGCCGACAAATGGATGAAGCGATAGTGTCCACCGGCCCAGGCCAATACGTATCCGAGAACCAGGCCGAAAATTGTACCCAAGAGGCTGATAAGAAATCCCTGCATCAGAAAAATACGACGAATCTGGCCCGGTTGTACACCCAGCGACATCAGCACGGCAATATCCTTCGTCTTCTCCATCACCATCATGGTCAGCGCAATGAGAATATTAAGCGCCGCCACGCACACGATAAGACCGATGACAATGAAGGTGACTACCTGTTCGAGCTTCAATGCGCGGAAGAGCTCCCGGTTTTGCTCCATCCAGTTCGTTGCTTCAAATCCGGGGCCGGCAGCCTCCTCGATCTGCTTGCCAATACGATCGGCGTGGTACAAATCGTCGACCTTGAAAGAGATCACTGAAACGACATCCGGCTCTCCAAAAAGATGCTGTGCGTCTGACAGACGGACAAAACCGAAACTCGAATCATATTGATAGAAGCCGGAGTGGAAAATGCCTGCAATCTGAAACCGCTGATATTTCGGAACCAGACCATAGGGAGTTAACTCGCCCTGCGGGCTGGTCACGGTGACCGTATCGCCCACCTTGGCATCCAGTGTATTCGCCAAATCGGAGCCGATCACCAGCGGCGGAGTGGCACGATTCACATCGTCGGTGGGAGCCGCATCTGCGGGCTGCGAAAGCGCGGCGGCGCTGCCCTGTGTGATATTCGAAAGCAGGTCGCTGACGCCCCGCTCTTCCTGCGGGAGGATACCTTTCAGTTCCGCTCCGCCAGAGAGTGCGCCACGCGACACCAGGACGGGTTCATACAGTCCTGGAGCAGCCGCAGTCACATGCGGCAAATGACGCAAGCGGTCTGTGAGCTCGCGCCAGTCGTGGATACCGTCGCTCTGCACGCGCAGGAGCAGCACATGCGCAGTTGAGCTGAGAAGCCTTTCTCGCAGATCGCGACTCATTCCGTTGGTAATCGCAAGTGCGACGATGAGGGAGGCTACACCAACCGCGACACCAGCCACGGAGATGGCCGTAATGACCCCGACAACGGCCTGGCGGCGTTTAGCACGCAGATAGCGCGCTGCGACAAAAAGCTCAAATCTCACCGGGCGACTGCCTTTGCTGCGGCCGCATTCTCGTAGCGGTCGTAGACTCGCACCGTGACCAGATGTTCCGCGGGATTCACAGGTGCCAGCGCGGCCGGTTGTTGCGGTTTGATCTGTGCCTCGAAGTCATAGTGTTCTGTCAGTGAATCGGAGAGCTTGCCGACAGGCTCTACATATTGCCATGGCCCCGCATCGACGGAATACTCGGCATGTGAAATCGGAGTGGCGCTATCTGTCGCTGTAAGGGCTACGTGAAGTTTTCCATTTACCAGATGCGCTTCCATGGCCGAGAGCACCGGAGGCGTGGTATCGATCAGGAAACGGTCGCTCACGCGTTCGGCCGTCAAAGCCTCACCGGGATTATGCGATGGCGCATCGCTGGCCACCACTTTGAGCCGGTAAGCTCCGTCGGGCAGAGCGGTTGCGTCAAAGGTGAGATAACGCTCATCCACTTTTGCCTTCAGCAACTGCCAATTCGTCTCGTTGTCGCCGCGATAGTAGAGCGAATAGACGAGCTCATCGCCATTATCGTCATGAGACACCCACCGTGCCGTTACCGCAGACTTGTCCCGAACTCCGGATAGCGCTTCCCGTCCAGGCTCTTGGTTGAACTGCAAACCTGGGTTTGGCGGCACATTGAAATTAATACTGATCGGCTGTTGTTGTTGCGGCTGCACTTGAGGAGCATTGACGCGCGCCCCCGGCACGACCACGATATCGTCGATGACCGGAGCCATGTTGACCGGCAGATAGTTGATGCCAACGGCACCCACGGTTGTGCCTGGATGCAGCACCGCCTTCCACTGGACAAAACGTGCAGTCTCAAGACCAAGCGGACCGTTGTTAGGCGTGACTTTTTTCCAGTCGCTCCAGGCACGCTCGGGATTCTCAATGTTTCCGGCGCGAGCATAGAAGTCGTAGTTGGTGGAAGGGGAATCAACCTCGGCGCGGCCCCACTGCGAAAAAGCTCCCGAGTCGAATACGTCACTCAGGTAAGTGCTTTCTGCAGCCTGCGCATGACTCAGCAGATAGATTTTGCCGGTATTGGCTGTGCCGACATAGATTCCCTGTGAGGAATCCGCGAAGTCCACCGCCTGTGAGGCTTCCAGGTGAGCGATATCGGCATACTGGCCCTGCTCACCGATGCGATAAATCCTACCCCGGTTGCCGGAGGCTGCGAGCAGCCCCTGCGGCGTCCAAATCAGCGCATACACGATGTCATCGTGACCAGACCAGAGTCGGTGCGGCGCTCCCTGGGCAGGAATTTCGTAAATTTCCGAACCATCCGGGATAACGGTATTGCCGTTGAATGCCTGCACGGAGCCGGGCTGCACAATCGTAATGGTCGCCGACACCGATGGAATGCCTTGTACCGGAAGTGGCGGCAGCGTGCTCTGCCCTTTGCCGCCGACAGCCGAGGCGTAAATGTTGCCATTATCGGCAATCGCAACGGCCGTGATTTCGCGCTTTGGCGCGTCGTACAGGACATACCCTTTGCCGCTACTGTTAACGCGATAGATCAGCCCGCTTCCGTCTGAGCCAGCGATCAGATTTCCGGATTTATCGAAGGCGATCGCGCGAATATGCTGCTCGTCGCTCTTAAAAAACAGCTCCGGTTTGGCGCCGCTTTTTGCGACATCTACGCGGTAGACAGCAGCCGGGCCGCCGGTCGCGATGTAAAGCTGCCCGGCAGCGTCGAAGGCCAGGTCCCAGATGTATTTCGGCTTGTCTTCTGTCCGGACCGGATCAAAGACCACTTCGGCTTTGCTCTCATCTAGGTCGGTTGCGCCGGGAGGAAGTTTATAGACCTTGCCCGAGGGCAGGGTAGCGGCGTACACCGCGCCGTCTTTGGCAACACGGACAGCCTGCACGGTCAAGTCTTTGCTGGAAAAAAGCTTCGTGATTTTTCCATCGGGCGCAATCCTCAGCACAGTGGCCGGAGAACCGGTTGCTGCGTAGGCATTTCCCGCAGAGTCCGCCGCAATCGACCAAATATAGCTGGAAGGTGTCACTGCGATTTGACGGACCTCGGGACCCGGCTCGAGTATTCCGTCACTCCGAATCGCAACCCCCTTGGGAGTGCCTTTTTCCAAATCTTCGAAGCGTTGCTGCGTCCAGAGGTGTGTGCCTTGCGCGGCGGCAAAAGGGACTGTGAGGCAAAAGGGAGTCAGTTTGACGAATAGGAAAGCCAGGCGGCGCATCATGCTGATGATGAGTCTACTAAATCGCAAAGGGGACTGCGCGGAGATGTAAGCAGATGGCCGCGGGAAGACGGGCAGAGCCGGGTCGGTTTAGTCATCCTGCAAAGTGCTGTGTTCATTTTGTCGAGGAAAAATGGAATCGTTTCCACTTTTGGGTTTTTTGGGAATATAATCCAACCCGTCTCTACCCGACGTTCCATAACGGCTTCTGCCAAAGATACGCGGGAATCATGAGCAAGGAGATTGCAGGTGAAGACTGGATTGGGTCGCGGGGTGGCATTGAGCACGATTTGCGCCACTGCCTTGTTTTTTTCATCGTTTGTGCGGGCACAGGATACGCAGCAAACCGCACAGATTACTAAATCGATGCCCAGTGAAGCCCGGGCTGTGATCGAGCGGCTTGGCGAACTGGACCACCTGCCCGCAGGCGAATGGCGGTTTCACGCAGGCGACGTGGCACACGGTGAAAGCGTTGATCTCGACGACTCAAACTGGCAGATAGTGAAGCCCGGCGCCGAATCGTCGGGTGAGGCTGCGTGGTATCGCCGCTGGGTGGAGGTCCCCAAGACACTTCATGGATACGATCTGACGGGCACGCGAATCTGGTTTCGGTTTGTAGCGAATGCAAATGGCCCGATGCCCCAGATCATCTACTTCAATGGAAGTCGTGTGGCTCTGGGCGACGATCTTGAACCGATCGTGTTACTCGACCATGCAAAGCCGGGCGACAGGGTATTGATCGCCGTCAAGATCCTTCAGACTGTCGATCAAAAGCATTTCCACGACGCAGAATTCAAGATCGATTTCGCGGAGAATCGCCCCAATCCAGATGACCTGCGCAAACAATTCCTTTCCGCCGTGCTGCTCATTCCCAGTTTGTCGAAGGATATTCCGGGCGACCAGGCAACGCTGGAAAAATCGATCAATACGGTCGATCTGAAGGCGCTGGATGCGAGCGACCAGAAGAAATTTGATGCCTCGCTCAAGCAATCCGTCAGCGAATTAGAAGCACTGCGGCCAGTTATGCAGCAAGCCACATTCCATCTGACGGGCAACTCGCACATTGATGCTGCATGGCTTTGGCCCTGGACGGAAACCGTCGATGTAGTGAAGCGCACCTTCTCGACAGCACTGCAATTGATGAACGAATATCCCGACTACACCTACACACAGTCTGCCGCTCAATATAACGCGTGGATGGCGGATAAATATCCAGCGATCAACGACGAGATCAAGAAGCGCATCAAGGAAGGTCGATGGGAAGTTGTCGGTGGCATGTGGGTCGAGCCGGATCTTAACCTGCCCGATGGCGAGTCGCAGGCGCGTTCACTGTTGCTCGGCAAAAGATTCTTTCTGAAAGAATACGGCGTCGACGTTCGTATCGGCTGGAATCCGGACTCCTTCGGTTATAACTGGCAGACTCCGCAGATCTACAAGAAGTCGGGTGTCGATTATTTCGTAACCCAGAAGATGACATGGAACGACACCAATCAACTTCCGTTCAAGCTCTTCTGGTGGGAGTCGCCGGACGGCAGCAAGGTCCTTACCTATTTTCCGCATGACTACGCGAATAACAATCTGAACCCCGTAAGGCTCTCCCATGATTTGGCGGAGTCAAGGGAGCGGGCGCCGGGAATGACCGAGATGATGGATCTTTATGGTATCGGCGATCACGGTGGCGGCCCGACACGCGCCGTTCTCGACGAGGGCGTTCATTGGGCACAACCGGACAAAATCGTTCCGCATTACAAATTCGGAACCGCTCAGACGTTCTTCACCTCGATAGAGAAGCAAGTCGCCCCCGAATCGCCTACCTGGGATTATTTTTCGGTGATGAAGGGTTATACCCCTCCTCCTACCCCGCCGGCCGGCCAGGTTGCCATTCCAACCTGGAAGAGTGAGCTGTACTTTGAATACCACCGTGGCGTGCAGACTACGCAGGCTAACCACAAAGCTAACATGCGCAACAGCGAAGTATGGACGCTCAATGCCGAGAAGTATGCCTCGCTCGCATGGCTGGACGGAAAGCCCTATCCGAATGACCAGCTGACCGATGCGTGGAAGACGATTACCTTCAATGGCTTTCACGACCTCGCAGCCGGATCGGGCATAGGCATTATTTATAAGGAAGCCCAGGAGCAGTTCGATAAGACCCGTTTAGAAACGAGTCAGATTACGCAGGACTCGATACAGGTCCTTGCCGCGCATATCAACACCAAGGCGGCAGGCGAAGTGCCGGTGCTCATTTTCAATCCTCTGGCATGGGAACGGTCCGGACCGGTTGAAGTGGATGTGCAGATGCCGAATACAACCGCGAATGGCGTCTCCGTGCTCGATGCGCAGAACCATGTTCTGCCCTCGACTGTTCTCTCAAGCGACAAGGGAATTAATACCTATAAGCTGCTCGTCGAGGCAAAGAATGTGCCGTCCATGGGCTACCAGGTGCTGCATGTGGTTCCGGGCGAGAAGCCTTTCACCAGCGATCTAAAGGTGAACGGGCTTACGCTCGAAAATGCAACGGTACGTGTCACAGTGGACAAAACCACAGGCTGCATTACGAGCCTCTTTGACAAGAAGTCGAACTTTGAAACCCTGGCCAGCGGCGGGTGCGGAAATGAATTACAAGCATTCAAGGACACGCCAAAGGACTACGATGCATGGAACATTGATCCAGGCACATTGGATGTTCCTCCGACAAAACTCACTGAAGCTGATTCCGTCGAGCTTGTAGAAAAGGGTCCGGCGCGCGCTTCGATTCGGGTCGCACGTCATTGGCAGAATTCGAAGTTCGTGCAGGAAATTCAACTTTCAGCCGATACGGATGTGGTCAACGTGGTGAACGACATTGACTGGCATGAAGACCACATTCTGTTGAAGGCGTCATTTCCGCTGGCGGCCACGAGTGATAAAGCTACCTATGAAATTCCATATGGCAGTATCGAGCGTCCCACAACTCGTCGCAACAGCTGGGATAAGGCTCAGTTTGAAGTTCCAGCACTTCGTTGGGCTGATCTTGGTGACGGACAACACGGCTTCAGCCTGATCAACAACACGAAGTATGGGTACGACGGGGCGGGCAATGTCCTGCGGCTTTCCCTCCTGCGTTCGCCCACCTGGCCTGATCCGGTAGCGGATCGCGGTCACCAGCACTTCACCTTCGCTTTGTATCCGCATGCCGGGGACTGGAGACAGGCATTAACAGTCCGTCACGGTTACGAATACAATTACCCCCCTAAAGGCAACGCAGGTGGAAGCACATACCGGAACGCTTCCTTTGGAGCATTCGTTTATGGCCGTCAAGCCCGAGAACGTTGTGCTTACAGCCATGAAAAAGGCGGAAGACAGCAATTCGCTGATGTTGCACATGTATGAATCGGCTGGAAAAGAGGCGAACGTAGAAATCACATTGCCACACGGCGCGACTGCTGCTGCAGAAACAAACCTGATGGAACAGCCTCAGGGATCGCCTCTCCAGATTGAAGGCGACCATGTGACTGTTCCTATCCATCCTTATGAAATCCTCGCAGTACGCGTGGATTACCCCCAGGGCAACTAAGCGAAGAGAGACGCAGGTAACCTGAGCCGGTGGCTATCAAGCCACCGGCTCTCGCTTTTCTTTATGAATTCATACGGTAAACACGGTCTCCCTTACACTTTTCATTGACCGCCTTCCTGCCGTTCGTTATCGTGTACATATGTGACCGTTTGAGCCCTCATGGCGCGACTCGTGGCTTTCTCGGCCGGTCCATACAGAAGATTTGAACCCTGCGATGTTCAGATCATTTCATTCTCAAGCCGAACGATCACTCTGTAGTACGGATGCAAGCACGGTGCGGGCCTTCGACGAGGCAATTGAAAACGAATATGGATACATGTGGATACAGAGTCCAGGATGCATTGCTCTACTTAAAGGGAGATGGTCTTGATTCGAGCTCCCGTGGATATGATTCACACTATGTCGAGAGATTTTTATGCCGATTCGTATTGAAAGAGTTGATGTGTCAAACGGACCTTCTGCATCTAAATTCCCATTCGTTCGCAGACAGCTCGGATGCCGGGTGAGATCGGGCAATTGGCGGACATCTTAGAGCTGGGAGTTGCAAAACAATCCTCCCCCCGGAAGAATCTTTGAAGGCAATATAGATACAGAGCACTTTGCAATGTATCGACCTTGAAGCTTACAGGCTTAATTTTTTAAGGCGAAAGAACAAGGAGCTAAAACCAGGAATGCAAGGACAAGCGATTACGCCGCAAAGACAGGAATTGCCCCTGGCCCCTGCAGGCGGCGGAAACTTAGAACATTCCGTTCTGACCCCAGGCGATGTCCGTAAGATCATCCTCAAGCGAAAGTGGGTGATTCTAGTCTGCCTCCTGCTCGGCATTCTGGTGGCCAGTTACTTTGCCTTCTTGTCAGTGCCGCTCTATGAAGCTGTCGCTCAGATTGACATCGATCTAGGCCGATCGACGAACATCGGCATCGACGATCTGATCGAGCAAAAGCTTGGAGGCGAAGACGCTTCCTCAGAGCGTCTGCAAACCGAAGTGGAAATTATGCGCAGCAAAACGGTTGCGCTCGATGTTATTAATACTCTGGATCTTTATCACAAACCGCCCTTTTCGAGCATCTTCAAGGATTCTCCCTACACAGGTCATTTATCACCAGGTCAGCGAGCCGCGTTACTAGGTACATTCACCGGCAACCTGAAGATCATGATTATCCCGGGCACAAATCTGGTGGAAGTGCGCTTCAGAAATCCGGATGCAAAACTTGCCACTGCGATAACGAATGCCATACTCGATGCATATATGGAGCGCGATCTCCGCGCCAGGTACGAGGGTACCAATCGCGTCTCGAATTGGCTGGCCGGGCAGTTGAATACCCTGAAAAAACAGGTTGAGAATTCACAGCAGGAAGTAGCGAAATACCAAAGACAAAATAATCTCGTCGGGATGAACGCGGAAGGTGACACGCTCGTTACCGAAAATCTGCGTACGGTGAATCAGCAGTTGGCTGAAGCACAGGCCGACCGGATTGTTAAGGAAGCGCGGTATCGGCTCGCGCAAACAAGAAATCCGGAGTTATTGGTTTCTGTGGCTCCGGGCACAACCTTGACATCTCTTCGCCAGCAACAAAGCGAATTGATGGTCCAATATGCCCAGCTGAAATCAAAGTATGGTCCGGACTGGCCCAAGGTAAAAGAAGCGGAAAAGCAGCTGGCATCGGTTCAGACGAACATAGATACTGAGATCAACAACCTCACCAATCGATTTGAAGAGGAATTTAACACTTCCATCAAGACTGAGAATTTACTGCGGGATCGCCTGGAGCAGATCAAACAGGAAGCCTATCGTGCAAATGAATCCACTGCGGAATTCGATATTCTGAAGCACGGGGCCGATTCTGCCTCCGATCTTTATGATGCGCTGCAGACGAAATTAAAAGAAGCCGGCATCACGGCTGGTCTGAATTCCAACAATATCGATGTGATTGACCGGGCCGCCGAGCCTTCTCGACCGATCTCTCCAATGAAGACTCGTGACTTGCTGTTCGGCCTGCTCGGCGGTCTGCTGTTGGGGACGATCGTAGCGCTCTTCCTCGAATCTCTGGATGACACGATACGCACTTCCGATGACGCCGAGATTATCTCTGGATTGCCTGCGCTGGCGGTGATCCCACACTTCGACGTAGCGAAGAAAATTGGCGTCACCACTTCAGAGCGAAGTGCGCTCGAAAAAGAACGCGCTGCCAGAGTCGCATCCGATCTGATTTCTTACACAGACCCTAAATCTGTCATCGCGGAAGGATTTCGAACGTTACGCTCCTCACTCTTACTCTCGGCAGTTGACCGTGAGCCAAGACTGTTGTTACTGACCAGTAGTTTTGCGGCGGAAGGCAAGTCCACTTGCGCGGCTAATCTTGCTATTTCGTTCGCACGAAGATCAGCGAGAGTGTTATTGGTCGATACGGACCTCCGTAAAGGAACGCAGCACCTGAAGTTCAAAACATCGAACAGGGTAGGATTATCGACTCTGCTTTCTCGCGAATCTGGAGGTGAAGCCTATGAGCAGCCATTACCCGACCTTCCCAATCTGACCCTCGTTACACGAGGTCCGATCGCTCCCAATCCCGGTGAAATGCTGGCATCGCGAAGCATGGAAGATCTGCTGTTGCAGTGGCGGCTTGAGTATGACCATGTAATTCTCGACACATCTCCAGTACTTGCTGTATCTGACACGCTGAGTATTGCTCCCCTCGTGGACTCCGTCTTTATCCTCGTACGATCGGGAGTTACGCGTAAGAAAGCTCTGGCGCGAGTTCGTAATCAGCTGCACCGAGTCAATGCAAGACTTTTAGGTACAGTCGTCAATGACGTTGATCTTCGTTTGGAAAATTACTACACCTATTCAAAGCGATATGGCTATGGTTATAAGGAATATGGAGCTGGCTATGGGGTGGCGGATGAAGAAAAGTAAGTTGCTGTATTCGCTGATCCTTGCCATCGCTGTTTATTCCTCGCTCCTGGGTGTTCCTAGAGCTACGGCGCTTGCGCAGTCGCAGTCTTCCCCTTCATCTCAGAATCAGCTCAATTCTGCACCTAACATTGCCATTGGGTCTGGCGATTTGCTGAATGTCGTCGTATTTGATACGCCTGAGTTGACAACATCGGTCCGGGTGAGCCAGGACGGCGAGGTGGATTTGCCCGTGCTCGGGATGATGAACCTGGCTGGCCTGAATACAATTGATGCTGCTCTCAAGATAGAAGAAGAGCTACGATCACGCCGCCTCATCATTGATCCTCATGTCACTGTCTTTATTGTGGAATATGCATCGCAAGGAGCTACGATTTTAGGCGAGGTGCGAACTCCTGGCGTTTATCCCACTCTGGGTACCCGTAAATTGTTAGACATGATTTCGGTCGCCGGTGGAATTCAGAGCACGGCTGGCAAAACGGTTTCGATCGTCCATCGCGATGACCCGCAACATCCAGTGACCATACCTCTTCAAGCTGGGCCTGACACGATGTTTGCTCAGCAAAACCCTATCATCCAGCCGGGAGATACGATCATTGTTGCAAAGGCAGGCATCATTTATGTCATAGGTGATGTGCTTAAGCCGGGAGGATTTTTGATCGATAACAATACCCCTGTTTCAATTTTGCAGTCCCTTTCACTCGCCGGCGGATGGGATAAGACGGCCGCGCTGAGCAAGACAAAACTCATCCGCAAAACCCCGGAGGGCAGGGAAGAGGTAGATCTGGATCTTAAGCACGTGACATACGGCTCTCAGGCGGATATCCAGGTCAAAGATGGCGATATCTTATTCGTCCCGTCCAGTATCCCCAAAATCGCGACATACCGCGGCATTGAAGCAGCCATTACCCTCACGAGTAGCCTGCTTATTTTCCTCCAGTAGTTTGGCTTTGAGGGTGCCGGGTTAGGCAATGACGGTTTATTGGTAATTTCCAGCGATGAGCACAACATTTAATCCGCATGTTGATCTTTCGTGGTCCGGGTCTGCTCGTTCAGTCCGGCGATTTGGGGACAATTGGGAGCCGCTCAGACGACTTTATTTCCTGGATTTCCCGCTTCTGCTTCTCAATGTCGGTCTACTCACATGGGTTTTTCCAACGGACACGATGCTGGTAGTGTCATCGTCTGTCGGCGCATTTGTTGGATTTTATAGCCTCTGGGAAGTTGTCGTTCGGCGCCGCCCAATGCTGGCAGAGTTTCTAAGGGTTAATTTGCCTGAGATGGTATCTACAATTGCGATTTTAGCGTTACTGTATAACTCGCTTGTCACAGAAGCGGGTCTTTGGGTGCACTTGCTGGCTGTTCGCGGCGCTATACTTTTTTCAGCCTTCCTGTGGATATGCTTTAAGATGCCTGCACTCGCCCTGAAGCACCCGCCTCAAAAAGGAGCTTTCCTTCCATGAAGCCAGATGTCCACGAGTTTCGCAGGAGTGTATGTCTCGCAGTGCTTGGGATACTTTGCACTACATTCGCTGGAGCTCAAGTGAGTACTTCTCTATCCGGGCCACTGGACTCAAATCTCAGAGGACTTGATTCGAATGTATCTCCTATTCCAACCAATGAAATCGTGCCAGGTGCTAATAACGTAGGCACTCCAGATGAGCATATACTGCCTTACGATGCGATTGGGGCAAGCCTCGCTGCGACACCGCTCAGTCCTGCTATCACCCAATACAATGCAATAATCCGCGTTCCGTTCCAGGTCGATGTTTCGCTGAGGGATTCTACGATATTGACGGGACTGCACCAGCAGGTCCCTACAAATGTTGTAGACGTGATCGGTCGAAGTTCTGCCAGATCAGGTTCTTCATCTTCAATCGAATCCAAGATCAATCTTACAACCAGCGGGACCTCGCCGCTTCAAGGCGGCCCGGCACTGCAAGGCGGAAGTTGGACAGCCGGTGGCAGCATTATTCCAGCCTCGTCGTGGAGGGCTGGCAGCATGGGAAGCGCGGCTGCGATGAATTCTATGCTTCCCGCGCCAACAACACAGCCGCCTACGTCTAGTCATTTAGTAGGTGAAGATGCCTCCTCACCCCAAACAGTAATGGAGAAGAGCAAAACCGGAGATAAAACTACATCTCATTTAGTAGGTGAAGATGCCTCCTCACCCCAAACAGTAGTGGAGAAGAACAAAACCGGAGATAAAACTACATCTCATTTAGTAAGTGAAGATGCCTCCTCACCCCAAACAGTAGGGGAGCAGAGCCAAACCGGAGGTAAAGCTACATCGCAGCAGGTAGATAAACCTCAAGACTATAGCCGCAGCCCCCTCGAGAAAGTTGAATCCTCTCTCGGCGAAAATCCAGACGCGACACAGAGCAGCGCTAGTCCCTTCAGGCAACTAGATCAGGGCAGCTTTCTTAATCCGGATGTCACTTTATCGCATCCGTCCACATCTTCCTATCATTCTTCGTCTTCCTATCAATCTACATCTTCCTACCATTCTTCGTCTTCCTATCAATCTACATCTTCCTACCATTCTTCGTCTTCCTATCAATCTACATCTTCCTACCATTCTTCAACCCGAAGACAGTCAAGCATTTTGAATGCAAGGAAGAATTTGATAGTTGGTAATTCGCGAAATTCCGGCAATCGGCTCAATCCATCAATCTCAAATGATGAGGCGAGGCTGATGCGGCAAACTTCAAGAGATCAGGCAAAGAAAAATAAATGGCACAATCCGATTCTGCAGCAGATGGAAGATAACGCTGGCGTAAACCAATAGCGCAAAATCTCTAAGTGAAGCGAGGACTGTATGACGTTGTAATCCAGGGGATGGGTTTGTCTGGCAGGCATATGTCGGCTGCGAGTACCGTGACCGTCAAAGTTTGTGCCATAAACAAGGAACGTCAAAGGCTGTTCCATATAACGTTCGCGTGCAGTAAGAGAAGCGCCAGCAGCGAGTTTTTAAAATGAGCTTATCGACTGTGAATGGTAGTACCGATTTCATGGAAATCACATCGGAGACGGGTAAAGCACCTTTTTCCCTGCGTATTTTGCATGTAATTTATTCGCTTTCCCTTAGGCACGGAGGGCCTCCTGAGGGTCTGCGACAGCTTGCAGAAGGTTATCGCCAGGTAGGTATACATCTTGAAGTTGCCTCTTTGGATGATCCTAAAGAGGCTTTCATAAGCGAATTACCGTTCAAGGTTCATGCGTTTGGACCTGTAAAGTCCGTCTATGGATACTCAACCCGGCTGCGGCGATGGCTGCGTGAAAACGTAAATCGTTACGATGCTGTAGTTATCAATGGAATTTGGCAATATCACAGCTATGCGGCATGGCGTGCAGTGAACCATAAGTTGCCGTATGCAGTGTTTATTCATGGCGCTCTCGATCCATGGTTTCAAGAGAGATATCCGCTTAAACACTTAAAAAAGGTTTTGTACTGGCGCCCATTCCAATATCCAGTTTTGCGAGACGCTTTAGCAGTTTTGTTTACCACGCAGACGGAGAAGGATCAGGCGTTGTTGAGCTTTCGGCCCAACCAGTGGAATGGCGTGGTGTTACCGTATGGTACGAATCGCCCCGAAGGTGATCCAGAAGCTCAAAAAGAGGCTTTTTTCTTGATTTGTCCGGATATACGGAATTACCGCTTCCTGGTTTTCATGGCGCGAATTCACGAGAAGAAAGGCTGTGATCTGCTGATTGAAGCGTTTTCGCGCATTGCCAGCACAGATCCCGGTCTACATCTGGTAATGGCTGGTCCTGATCAGGTTGGCCTGAAGGCAACGCTTGAAAAGCAGGCGCAAAGATTAGGCATTGCTGACCGAATCCATTGGCCGGGATTGCTTCAAAAAGATGTGAAATGGGGCGCGTTCTACGCCTCGGAGGCATTCATCCTACCGTCACACCAGGAAAACTTCGGCATTTCGGTTGCGGAAGCGCTTGCCTGTGGTAAGCCAGTGCTGATCTCCGATAAGGTTAATATCTGGCAGGATGTAGTTGCAGACGGTGCGGGGTTCGCGGAAGAAGACACCATAGACGGTACGCATCAGCTATTACAGAAGTGGTTAGCGTTGTCGAACGCTCAGCGCACAGAAATGGCGAAGAAGGCATTCGCCTGTTTTACTTCTCGCTATTCGATGGGCGGTGCGGCAATCGCTATCGGCAAAATGTTTCAGCAAAGACGAGAAGAGCAGACTTGATCATTTAACATTGAGGAATCCCAACATAAATCTGCATGGTCCGTAAAAAGGAAAAATGTATGAATGAACGAATCACAATCGCTGTTGTTGGCTCGGGATATGTTGGATTGGTCGCAGCTGTATGCTTTGCGGAGATCGGTCATCGTGTAATCTGCGTAGATAACGACGAATCAAAAATAGCGCTGCTCCGCGACGGTAACGTGCCGATCTACGAGGAGTATCTACCGGAGCTGCTGAACCGTCACCGCAATACTCTGATCGAATTTACTACCGATCTGCACACAGCGACACAGAAAGCACAGGCCATCTTTGTTGCTGTTGGCACGCCGCAGACTAAAACCGGCAGTGCGGATCTGTCATATGTCGATGCGGTCGCGAGTCAAATTGCCCGTTCCATTACTGACTACAAAATTATTGTCGAAAAAAGTACCGTTCCTGTTTACACGAATGAGTGGATAAGCCGTGTAATCGAACGCAATGGCGTTCCGCGTGAACTTTTTGACGTGGCTTCGAATCCCGAATTTCTGCGTGAAGGTACCGCCGTTGTGGATTTTCTCCACACTGACCGTGTTGTCATCGGTGTAGATACAGATCGTGCTGGGGATCTTTTGCGCGCGATTTATGAGCCTTTGACCTCCGGCAAGTATTACCAATCCGCTAATGCCGTGCCTGGCATACGCACAGCAGCTGAACCGCCGCCGCTACTTCAGACTTCAACAAAAGCCGCAGAACTCATCAAGCATGCATCGAATGCGTTCCTCGCGATGAAGATATCTTTTATCAATGTGGTTTCAAACATATGTGAAGCCGTTGGAGCAGACGTGGAGCAGGTGTCGAAGGGAATCGGCTCCGATGAGAGAATCGGGCCGAAATTCCTCAAAGCGGGAATCGGATATGGAGGTTCATGCTTCCCGAAAGATGTTGCCGCTTTTCGCTATGTAGCGGAGCAGCTAGGTATCGAATTCGGACTGCTGCGTGAAGTCGAAAATATCAACGCCGAGCAGAAGAAGCGATTCTTTCAAAAAGTTCGTTCAGCGCTATGGACATTCCGCGGGAAGAAGCTTGGTGTTCTCGGACTTGCATTTAAAGGCGGGACTGACGATATCCGCGAATCACCGGCCATTGACCTGATTGCGCAGTTCTTGAAAGAAGGATGTGTCATTTCAGTCTATGATCCTGCTGCTATGGAGCGGACAAAACAAGTGTTGCCTCCGTCAACAAGTCTTACCTATGCAAAGGATGCCTACGAAGCCGCGAGCGAAGCCGATGCACTGCTGATTCTGACTGACTGGCAGGAATTCGTCGAACTTGATCTGGATCGTCTGCATTACACTCTGCGCTATCCCATTGTGATCGACGGACGGAATCTGTTTGATGCTGCTGCTATGGCTCAGCGAGGGTTCAACTATCTGAGCATCGGGAGGCCCGGTGTGGTGCATCTCAGAGATGCGGCATTCTCTCGCAAATTGCCATGATGCAGCAAGAGATAAAAGAAATTATTATTTGTAACGGTTTCGGTGATTATTCATGCCAGATATACAGGTGATGTCGGCATAAATATGCTTGACGAACGATGTGTAAAACGATCACACATAATCCTGCCGGGGCCAACGAAAACGAATAACTAAGGGTCTGAATCTAAGTTTGCATCGGAGCGAATGATGAAGCTAACAAATGAGAAGGTTGCCGTCTGCGGTGGCGGCGGCTTTATTGGCGGCCATCTTGTACAAGCGCTGTTAAAGCACGGAGTGAATGTCGTGCGCGTGGTCGATGTAAAGCCTCTCGATCAGTGGTATCAAAAAGCCAGGGATGTAGAAAGTCTCTCTCTTGATTTGCGGAATAAAGATAACTGCTATAAAGCCGCAAACGGCGTTCAAGTCGTATTTCAACTCGCAGCCGACATGGGCGGCATGGGCTTTATTGAAAACAATAAAGCTCTTTGTATGTTAAGCGTGCTCACTAACACCCATATGCTTATGGCTGCAAAGGATTCCGGTGTAGAGCGCTTCTTCTTTTCGTCCTCAGCCTGCGTCTATAACGGCGACAAGCAGAAGACCCCCGATGTCGTGCCACTCAAAGAAGAAGACGCATATCCCGCGCTGCCGGAAGATGGTTATGGATGGGAAAAGCTTTTCAGTGAGCGCATGTGCCGCCATTTTGAAGAAGATTTTGGGCTTCAGACCCGCGTGGCGCGCTATCACAACGTCTATGGGCCTTTAGGCACGTACGATGGTGGCCGTGAAAAAGCGCCGGCTGCAATTTGCCGCAAGGTCATCCAGGCCAAAGTTTCAGGAAAGCACGAAATTGAAATCTGGGGTGACGGTCATCAGACACGCAGCTTTATGTATATCGATGATTGCACGAAAGGTACGCAGGCAATCCTCGAAAGTGAGATTACCGAACCAATCAATCTAGGCAGCAGCGAGCTTGTAACGATCAATCAACTCGTCGATATCGTGGAAGAAATCGCTGGGGTAAAGCTCGAGAGAAATTACAAGCTCGATGCGCCCAAGGGTGTGAATGGTCGCAACAGCGACAATACAAAAATTCTCGAGTATCTCGGATGGGAGCCATCCATTCGCCTGAAAGACGGTATGGCGAAGACCTATGAATGGATCGAGAGCCAGATGCTTACACCCATAGCAAAGTAAATGAAAACGTAAGAGTATGCATGGCCTGAGATGCAGATTTCTCAGGCCATGTTTTCTTTGCATGGTGTCTTAGAACGATCAGATTGGTGTAGCTTTAAGTTCTATCAACAAGAATGAAAGTACTGCTAATCTCCAACTACCCGCCAGACCAACAACAAAGCATGCTTCGTTATGCGGATATGCTCAAAGAGGGTTTTGGCGCCCGAGGGCATACTGTCGAGACGGTGTATCCTCCGGTATTGCTGGGTAGACTTCCATTTCTTCGCGGCTCTTTAAAGAAATGGATCGGATATATAGATAAGTATCTCCTTGCGCCCGCCTATCTTCGCAAGAAAGCCAGTCAGTCAGACATCGTCCATATATGCGATCACTCAAACTCCATGTATTTAAAATACGCGGAAGCGAAACCGACATTCATTACTTGCCATGATCTCCTGGCAATAAGTTCGGCGCGCGGAATGTATCCCGGGGTAAATATCGGACTCACAGGTAAGGTTCTTCAACGCTGGATAGCAACGAATCTTTCTCGCGCTGAGCACGTAATCTGCGTCTCTACAAAAACTCAGGAAGATCTCGAGAGACTCGCTCCTGGTATCCGATCTCGAACAACGGTGATCCATCACCCCTTGAATTGGAATTACGCGCCTGCCTCGCTGGAAGCGATTGCAGAGGCGAAGAGAAAGAGCGGCGTGGCTTCCGATGGCCAATACTTGCTCCACGTGGGCGGGAATCAGTGGTATAAAAACCGACTGGGGGCGATGCGGATTTTTGCTGCCCTGCAAAAAAATGCGCGATTCAAGAACATGAAGCTAGTCATGGCAGGGAAGCGATGGACGCCTGAGATGCGCCAGTATTGCGAGGCGGCTGGCCTGACAGACCGCATCATAGAGCGAGTGGAACTCTCCAATGAAGAGTTGAGGGCTCTTTACAGCGGTGCCGTAGCTCTGCTGTTTCCTTCGCGCGAAGAAGGTTTTGGATGGCCGGTTCTTGAAGCTCAGGCGTGCGGATGTCCCGTCATCACAAACAATCGCGCGCCAATGACAGAGATTGCGGGAGATGCCGCGCTTTTTATTGAGGCCGAAAACCCGGAACGCGCAGCACAGAGTATTGCTGAGCAGAGTTCCGGGCTGCCATCGCTGCGAGAAGCGGGATTTAGAAACCTTAAGCGCTTTGAGACCAGAAGCATGATCGAACGCTACCTCGAGTTCTATGATCAGGTAACGAGAGTAAGAGGCCCTGTGTAGCTTCCTGTTCAGGGCTCTATTGCTTGAAATGTATTCGGTTTATCGTATTCGTCGCGGGAGGTTTGATCGCATACTTTAAACTGCAAGCGAAGTTTGGTACCCCATCCGTAAAAAGTTGGACGGAGTACCACTCTTGATTTAAAACGGAATCCGTTCAGCCGACGAAATCCACCTTCACCGGGTGCGGAATAATTCCGCGCTCATACCCTAGCGTCAGCAGTTTGCGGATGGCCTCACGTCCATCTTCTCCGTAGCTGAGTGTGCGCTCATTCACATACATGCCCACAAACTTGTCTACGAGATTTGTGTCGAGGTCGCGTGCAAACTGCATTGCGTATGAGAGCGCCTCTTCGCGATGATCCAACCCGTGCTGGATGCTGTCCCGCAGCGCCTGTGTGACCTTTATCATTACGTCGTTGCCCAGTGAGCGGCGAATGGCATTGCCGCCGAGCGGCAGCGGGAGCTTGGTTTCCTCGCGCCACCACTGGCCGAGATCGATGATCTTGTGCAGTCCGCTGTGCGAGTAGGTAAGCTGGCCTTCGTGAATGATCAGCCCTGCCTGGAAATTTCCCGCAATCACTTCAGGGATGATGCGGTCAAAGGGAACCACAGCGGTTTCAATCTCAGGCGCAAACAGTTTGAGCGCCAGATACGCCGTTGTCAGTGTTCCTGGCACTGCAATTTTGACTTTCTTGACCTCATCGGTCGAAAAGCGCTGGCTGGCCACGATCATCGGTCCATAGCCTTCACCCACCGAGCCGCCGCAGGCCATCAACGCATAGTTGTCCTGCAGGTAAGGGTAAGCGTGAAAGGAGATGGCCGTCACATCATAGAAGGCCTCGTTCATTGCTTTCTGATTCAGCGTTTCAATGTCGCAGAGTGTGTGGGAAAATTTGTAGCCGTTTACGCGGATCTTGTTCGTTGCCAGCCCGTAAAACATAAAGGCGTCGTCAGAGTCTGGGCTATGCGCAACGGTAATCTCGCGCACCTGCGCGGTGTTTGCGTGTGGTTCGGCAGATTCAGTCTTTGGAGAAGATGATGCGGTCACTGCAGGTTTGATTCCTTTCTACTTCAACGACATATCTAAAAATGCGCGGTTTGCATGCGTCGCGCTCGCAGTGATGGGAGGAAATCAGCAGCCTACCTTCTCGTTTATTTTACGCACTCGCAGCCAGCCTGTGGCGATAGCCGCAGCGGCGCAAACCTTCAGCGCATCGCCGGGAAGAAAAGGAACCACTGAAAGAGATAGAACATGGAAAAAAGGCTGGTGCATGATCGTCGTCATCCAGACTGCGCCAGCGATAAGAATCAGCAGATTACCGGTCGCCGCCGCAATCAGCGCAGTCACAAAACTGCGTACGGGGAGACGGCGGTACACTGTGCTGACCAGGGCCGCAACAAACGGATACGACATCAGATAGCCGCCGGTCACGCCAAACAGCTGCAGTATGCCACCCTGCCCCTGCGGTGTAAATACAGGTAAACCAGCCGCGCCTTGAACCAGATATAGCGACAGGGCAGTAAACGCTGCCGCGGGATCCATCAGCAACCCCAGCAGGAGCACTGCGAACGGTTGCAGCGTCATCGGCACCGGGGTAAAGAACAGCGGCACAGAGATATGCGCGCAGATGGCGACCAGGGCACTGCCTGCGATCACGGTAGCAATCCAGCGAACCGGCGCATAGGCGCGTGTCGTACTTCCAATTGCGGACGTTGCTTCGACCTGAGCCATGATTTTGAAATTCTCCCTGCTTACTCGGAATCTGACTTCGGAACCGTTACGGCCTCTTCAACACTTTCTGGATGCTGCTCCGTGTGCGCTTCATGCCTGCGTATATGGCGTGCAACGGCAACCGCTGTCCAGATGAGCGCGACAATGCTCAGGACGAAAACTACATAAAGCACACGCATGGATAACCTGAGGATAACAAATCTGCCAGCAGCTATTCGAGAGATTCTCGCAACCAGGCCAGATAAGCCGCGCTCCCTCCATCTATTTGGAGAATCAGGAACTCCGGTACATCGTAAGAATGCAATCGACGCACCGCCGCCTCCAACGCGTCAATCTTTTCCACATTCGTCTTGATCAGCAGCAGTACCTCGCCCGCTTCTTCCACAGCGCCTTGCCAGCGATAGATCGAATCGCAGCCGCCCACAATATTAACGCACGCCGCCACCCGCTCCTCAACCAGTGCTCTGGCCATGCGTTTGGCCTCTTCACGCGAAGAAACCGTAGTAATAGCGATACGGGCTTGCTCCATCTGGCACGTCCAACGGTAAGGTGACTGTTTTGTTTACTGGTGCATCTTAGAACAAATAAGCCATCTCCATCGACGGAACGCATTGCCAGGCTGCTCGTTGCCGAGATGATTACCGTGCGGCAAGAATACACGTATGCAGTTGGGCGGATGATTTGACGAGGTTGATTCCTCTTATTCATTCACGAAAAACTTCCGCTTGACTCCGGGAGCTAAAGATAAATTTACTGAAAGGTAAGAATTGATCCGCAGATGTTAAGCAGTCCGTAAAGAAACGCAGATGAACGACAGGCTGAAGCCGATACATAAAGCAAGACGCGAACATTAGCGCTTAGCGACCTAAGAACAATAGGGGCTTTAGCCTCTGAGGCCAACAAAAGCTGTGAAGGAAGTTGTATACAATCCGAACGTGGTGCGTGCCGCGGGCTTCGCCTATCGCATGCGGAGGCGCATTGCCACGGCTGCCGCTGTCGCCGTGGCGGTCTTTCTCGGTTATCACGTTATCTTTGGACAAAATGGGGTCACCGCCTACCAGCAGAAGCGGACCGAGGACAAAGAACTTCAGAAACAGATTCAGCAGCTTCAGGACGAGAACGGTCGTATGAAAGACCACGTCGACCACCTGCAGAACGACCCCGACGCCATTGAGCATGAGGCCCGCGAGCGGCTGCATTACACCCGGCCCGGCGAGGTCATCTACACCATGAACGACAATCCGGCCGACAAAACTGCCGCCACCGGATCATCTGCTAAGTGAATATGTCCACAAACCATACATAGGAGTTTGTGTAAGAACACGTCTCCTGCAATCCGAAAATGCGCATCTAATCGATTCGGATATGCGCCTTCGACTTTCTTTGCTACTCCCATTAGTCTTTAGCATTCTCGCCCATGCGCAGCAGGTTCCATCCGCGCAGCAACAAAAGCTCCTCGACTTGACGAACCAGGCCCGGGCTCAGCAAGGGCTGCAGCCTCTCCAATGGGATCCATCGCTCGCCGCCGCAGCGCAGGCACATGCGCAAAAGATGTTCGATCAGCATTCTCTCTCGCACCAGCTTCCCGGCGAGGCTGACTTGCCGACTCGCACTGGCCAGGCCGGAGCACATTTCCGCGCGATCGCAGAAAACGTAGCAATGGGCAACGGCGCTGAAGGCGTACAGAAGGAATGGATGAATTCTCCTCCGCATCGCGCCAATATTCTCGATCCCAAGCTCGACCACGTTGGCATAGGAGTCGTCGAGCATGCCGGATACTGGTATGTTGCAGTCAATTTCGAGCAGCAGGTCGCAAACGCGGGGCCGGATCAGGTGGAGCAGAAAATTGCCGGCCTGCTTCGCCAGCACGGCATCGATCCCTCACAGCCTCCAGACGCTGCCCGCAAAGACTGTGCGGTCGAAAGTGGAGACGCCAGCGGCTCCCGCCCACTTTTCGTCATGCGTTGGGAGACATCCGATCTAACCCGCCTGCCCGATCCGCTGGAGCAGCGCCTGAGTACCGGAAGGTATAAAACAGCGTCCGTGGGAGCGTGCAGCGGCCAGCAGAACGGGAATCAGGGATTTACCGTTTATCGCATCGCTGTCTTGCTCTATTAAAGATCAACCCTAGATGTTAGGCGTGTCATAACGCTTTCACCAGAAATGTGTTGCACGCATCAACAGGATGTTTCACAGCCCAAGGGAACAAGAAACCCTTAGCTGGCAGAATTCCTTTCGCTCGGAAAGCACGCCGGCTAGGAGAATCTGGCGATTACAGCGACTCACAAAATTTCAAAATGTATATGATTGATTCTAAAGAATGATTGCAGAGAGGGATTCGGAATATTACCGGTGTTGTGGATCTATAACTTGCTGATTCTTGGTTGCCGTAATAGCTACTGTCGCCACAATTGCCGCGTCACATTCCCTCGGCATCACTGTTATTGGTTATAAAATTTCCGGGATTTTGCGGGCGCACTTGTCGATTATGCCAAATTGGCACTCTCGAGTCCAGCCTACCGCTTGGGCCAATTCCATTTCGGGGTGTCAAAAAGCGTCGAGCCCTCCAGCTTCGTTTCTCCAAAGTCCTTTAACAGATGAAGGCGGGCGCACACAGGCGCAGATGCAAGTTCCTGTATAAGTAGGGGCGAGTGCGAAACCACGATGATCTGCGCGTTCTTCGCCGCGGCGAGAATCAGCCTGGAGAGCGCCGGGAGCAGGTCCGGATGCAGGCTGGTTTCCGGTTCGTTCAGCACCATAAGTTCCGGTGGGCGCGGTGTCAGTAGAGCAGCGGCCCATAAGAGGTAGCGCAGCGTTCCATCCGATAGTTCGGCTGCGGAAAGTGGCCGAAGTAATCCGTGCTGTTGCAACTGGAGTTCAAATCGTCCATTCTGCACCTCGACGGAAAGCTGGCTGCCTGGAAAGGCGTCCTCCAGAGTCGTAGCGAGTGCTTCGTCCGACCGAATCTCAAGAATCGTCTGAAGCGCAGCGGCGAGGTTACTGCCGTCATGGTGAAGTACCGGTGTGAACGTGCCAATCTGCGCCGTCCGAGCGGGCGCTCCAGAATCGGTGCGGAAGTGGTCGTAAAAGCGCCAGCCGCGAACGGCTTCGCGAACCGCCAGCATCTCCGGAGCTCGTTGGGGGTCAGCGACGCTGGCCAGCATACTGTCGGTATCAGAAAGGTGCTGCGACAGCATCACAGGCTCCTCATCGCGTGTCGTCGCGAGCCAGACGAAGTTGTTTCTGCGATCGACGAGGGCAGAGGCTTTCCGGTAAACCGGCCCGTGCCAAATGCATTCGCGCTTCACGTGTGGATCGAGCTCAAACATCGTCGCTGGTGGAGGCGATGGAGGGTAGCCCAGGTCAATGCTGTAGCCGTACATATCGCCGCCAAAGCCAAGCTTGAGACTCGCGACCTTTCGGTTCGCCAGCGGCTCTACCGCATGGGTTCCCTGACGAACGCTGCGGGCGATAGTCTGCGGGCCTGCCCAGAAGGTCGAAGGCAAGCCACCTTCGCGGGCGAGCGAGGCCACGACCGAGTTCAACGCGGAATCTGCAAGTAGATGTAATGAGCGATACACGCTGGACTTGCCACTTCCATTCGCGCCGGTAATCACGCTTAGCTGTCCAAGCGGCAAGATTAGGTCACGTAGTGATCGATAACCCTGGACAGCGACCGTGCGGATCATATGGATCAGGATACCGTGCTGCCGTTCCGAACCGCTGGAATCCCTGGCGCGTATTGCGTGACTGTCATCCTCTCGACCAGCAATTACAGACCTTAATGCTCATTGACAGGGTTCCGGATGGATCGTCGCCCTCCGGAAGTAGTCCACTTGTCTATGTAGTCTGCTAGTCCGACATATGACCGGAATTGTCAGACATGCCCGTCATTCGTCCATATGGGTTTGAAATCGCGGTCGGGACCATCATCGCTGACCGCGCCTCGCACAGATCCGTACGAGCGCGTCCAATAGAAATGGTGAGTAGATGAATTTACGAGAAGCGGAGTCCGAGGGTTCTGCTTCTCGGACTTAAACGCTGAGAATGAATTAGCTTGAACCGGCACTGAATGCCAGCGCGATTATGATTTGAGAAGCTACAACCTAGCGGAGGAAGACTGCGTGTGTTTTTCTGCGGTGGCAAATTTTACTGGCAGTGGAGTTTTGGCCACGATCGGAGTCTTGACTCTGACGAGAGTGAAACACAGGCGCGAATTGCTCTTCGCATCGCTCCCTACACTCTTTGCCGTTCACCAGTTCACCGAGGGATTTGTCTGGCTGGGGTTGGATGGAGTACTCTCGCCCGCGGTTACACACGCCATGGCTGCGGCGTTCATGTTGTATGCGCAGGGACTTCTCCCGTTTCTGCTGCCGCTCAGCGTGCTGCTGTTCAAGCCTGACGCCAGGAGCCGCAGACGCATGCTGCCGTTCCTCGTGGTTGGATGCCTCACGGCTCTCTATATACTCTGGGCGCTGATTGCATATCCAACGCAGACCTTCATCAGAGCCAACAGCATCGTGTACATCAATCCCGCGACGAACAATAGTGTTGTTGCGGTTCTGTATGTCATCGCAACGTGCGGTTCACTCCTGTTCTCAAAGGTCAAGGACATGGTGATTTTCGGCCTGACAAATGTGGCGATTCTGCTGGTGGTGATGGCGGTGAAGAGGTACGCCTTCACTTCTCTGTGGTGTGCATACGCGGCAGTGGCAAGCGTGATCATCCTTGCGTACTTCTGGAAGAGCCACGGAGAAAGGCCTTTTCGGTACGCCGAGGCGATATAAGGGAACGAAGAGTTTATTTCCGCTAAGCCAGTTTATCGGCCAAGTGAATTACTTCCAAATAGGCGGTCATCTGCCTGGAACGGCGAACTACCTTAGACGGACGCGAAAAGCCAGCTTCTCGCAAAGGAATACTCACACTCCTGAGTGAGCTGGCGATTACGCGCCAATTGAGGCTTTTGCCAAATTTCGGAACGTCAGCTTTATTCCGTTCGCAATGCCTGCATCGGATCAATGCGTGAGGCTCGTCGCGCTGGGCCGTACGCAGCAACCAACGCAACAACGGTGAGGAGAAAAATTACACCCGAAAAGACCGTCGGGTCCGTCGGTGTTGTGCCAAATAGCAGGGACTCGATCCACTTGCTTAACACGAAAGAGCCGAGCGTCCCCAGTGCCACCCCAGCGAGAGTGAGTCGCAGGGTCCTTGTAAGAGCGTCCCGCTGCACGAGCCAGGAGCTCGCTCCCATCGCCATACGTATACCGATCTCTTTGGTTCGCTGATTCACCGAATAAGAAATCAGCGCGTAGATTCCGAGCGACGCCAACAACAGTGCAAAGCCTGCAAATCCTGACAGTAGCAGTACCAGAAAGCGCCGAGGCGACATTACTTTGTCTACCAGCCCTTGCAGCGTTTGAAACTCGGTGACAGGAAGATTGGGATCAATGGGTCGTAGCGTCGTCCGGATGCTCGCAGCCAGGCTATCGGGCGGAAGCGTAGTTCGCACGATGAGCATCATAGCCCCGAAGTCCCCGGTTTGACGCATCGGTATATACATCTCAGACCCGCCAAGCCTCTCGGGGCCTCCATGATGGACATCGGCGACCACGCCGACGACTCTTCTTCCTCCATCCTGGGTCACCATCTTCCCGATCGCGTTTTGCCCGGGCCACAGAGTGCGAGCCAACGTCTCATTCACCATCACCACGGGCTCATTTGACCCTCGATCGTTCTGGATGAACTCTCTCCCCGACTTCAACGCGATGCCCAGCGCTTCGAAGTATCCATCGGTCACCACTCGAATGTATGCCTCGGGGTGATTGTTCTTGTCATAGATCTGCCCTGTAGCCCCGATTTGCCACGACCTATCGCCGTCAAGCGGCAGGACATCGCTAATCCCCGCTGCCGTGACGCCGGGGATTGCGCGGGCACGTTGCAGCACATCATCGATAAATGCGTTCGCTTGTGTTGCGGTCGAGATCTGAAAACTGGGGTCGATCCGTAAGGCAGCGGCGCGCTCGGGCTGAAACCCAAGGTCCACATCGAGGGCGCGCAGAAAGCTCTGGATGAGCAACGCAGCGCCGACGAGCAACAGGCAGGCGAGGGCAAACTCAGAGACTACCAGTCCATCGCGGAACCATCCATGCCGGCTACTGCCACGCGATTCGCGTCCCGCGTCCTGCAACCCTTCACGAAGCTTGCGCGCTGGAACCTGCAGCGCGGGAGCGAGGCCAAAGAGCACGCCCGTAGCAACCGTCGTCAGCAAGGTGAACGCAAGCGTTCTCCCATCGACTCGAATGCTTTCCAGAAGAGGAAGGTTGAATGCATGGAGATGTGCCAGCTCGTGCGTGCCCACCACGGCGAGAATGAGACCCAGCGCGGCCCCACAACACGAAAGAGTTACGCTCTCGGTCAGCACCTGTCGCAGCAGCCGAAAACGCCCGGCTCCTAACGCGGCCCGCATCACCATTTCCTTTTGTCGTGCCCCCATCCGCGCCAGTTGCAGATGCGAAAGATTCGCGCAGACAATCAACATCACGACACCCACGGAGCACATCAGCACCACGAGGGCTGGACGTACTTGCCCGCTCACATGCTGTTCCAGGAGAACCAGCCTTGGTTGGATCCCATTTCGCTCGGGATGTTGGCTTTCGAGTTGTTTCGCCAGGGCGCTGAGTTCCGCTTGAGCGCCTGCGATCGTAACGCCGGGCTTCAGCCTTCCGATGACCGCCATCGTATTTCCCTGAGGCTTCACCTTGTCCGCTAGCGGCCACGGAATAAAGATATCGACCGGAGTGCCAGGAGCGAAGACGCCCGCGAAGTCGAACGATGCGGGCAGGATGCCGACTACGGTCACCAGCCGACTATTCAACGTGAGCGACCGACCGACCACGCTCGGGTCCGATACGAACCGCCTGCGCCAAAAACTGTTGCTCAATACCACGGCGGGCGGAGCATAGTACTTTCCCTGACACTCCTCTTTCGTAAACGATCGTCCGACTGCCGGTTCTACACCTAGCAGGGCGAACAAGTTGTCGGTCACCGCAACGCTCGTGAACCGCTCCGGCTCGCCGTTCCCTGTCAATTCCATGTTGCCCGCGCTGTAGTCCTGGGACCAGCCCGCCAGATCGGAGAACGACCGGTTCTCGTCTCGCAGGTCTGAATAGTGTTCGACTTGAGTGCTACAGCATTCTGCATTGGAAATCCAGACCAACTGTCCCGGGTCGCGAAAGGGCAGCGGACGTAACAGCAGCGCATTGACCACGCTGAATACTGTCGAAGCGCCGCCAATGCCGAGGCCGACAATGAGAATCGCAAATACCGTGGAACCCGCATTGCGCCGCATTCCGCGAAATCCGTAGCGCAGATCTTGAATGAAAGATTCGATCCAGGCCCAGGACCAGGTGGCGCGAGTCTGCTCGTGAATAAGCGTCGTATTGCCGAACGCACGTTGTGCCGCATGGCGAGCTTCTTCCGCAGATAGCCCACGTTCCCGCTGCTCTTCCTCTTCCAATTCGAGGTCAGACTGTAGTTCTCGCTCCAGGTCCGCATCTCGTTTCTTGATCTGCCACCATCGCATATCAGCTCTCCTCAGCGGCGGGCCACATGACTTGTGCCACGGCTTCCGCCATCTGCTTCCATTGCGATTCTTCAACCACAAGCTGCTTCCGGCCCTTTTCAGTCAGCCGGTAATACTTGAATTCCCGATTTCGGTCTGGGGCCGTCTCCCATTTCGAGGTGACCCACCCTCTTTCCTCCAGACGATGCAAGGCGGGATAGAGCGAACCATGCTGCATCTGCAGGAAGTCGTTCGTGGTCCGCTGAATGTGCTTTCCGATCTGGTGGCCGTGAGCCGGGCCGTAAAGAAGGGTTCGCAAGATGAGCATGTCCAGCGTGCCTTGAAGAAGTCCGTTTCTTTTTTCCATGGAAGACATTCTACCGCCAATCTGCAAGCGATAGTAGACACTCGACCATCGACTGTCAAGGCCGTGATTGTACCGGTAGTCGAAAGACTTCGAGTGATGACTTTAGGACAACTCAGTCATTGAGACGCAATTCTGGTTACAATTCGAGCTCTTGGCGGTTGGTCGCCAATTCTTCCGTTAGTGGTTGTACAAGAGTGGTCTGCCAGGTCAAAAGGCTGAAAATGGAGTAAAGGGAAGGGGTTGGAAACTAGCGCAGCTTTTGCTCAATTCGACCCGATTCGGATGTCGCAGATATTACGATTGACGAGCCGACTGTTGTGAGTCGTCGCGACAATGAGCATGGCCACAGTGACCCAAACCTTGTCGGAACACCGCCCGCCAGCAGCCTGGTTCCGGGAATTTCTCAAGGAAGAACTCGCGCCATATCCCGGAAAAGGCACGTTGGTCGCACGCATGGTCATCGCGTCCACTGTCGTGATGATCATTACAATGACCTTTCGGATTCCGTTCGGTGCGTATGGCGCAATTTATGCTTTTACCATTTCGCGCGAGAGTACTCAGGCCACTCTGACCGCTGCTAGAACGGCTATCGTCACATTTGCCTTTTCAGGGCTCTATATCCTCATCGGAGCGATTCTTTTTGTAGGTGATCCGACATTTCGTCTTCTATGGATCATTGGAACATTCTTCCTTTTGTTCTATGCGCTCAGTGCAACCACGAATTACTTTGCGGCTAACCGTTTCGCATACCTGGTCGCTATCACAATTGCACTGTGGGACCGCCATGAACCGGCAAGACTCCAGGTGGAAGATACGCTCTGGGCAATCTTTTCAGTCATGCTCGCGAGCGTGCTCACCGTGGCATTCGAGCTTATCTTCGCACATTTAAAGCCCTGGGACGATCTCGTCCAATCCATCGCAGAGCGTCTGGTCCGAGTAGAAGAGGTGCTCGACGGCTACAGCACGGATCGTCTTATGGACGAGAATGCACGAAAAGAAATCATCCGGCAGAGCATGCTGGGTACATCCAGATTGCGGCGCATTCTGCAGCGCGCGTCTTACTCTCCGCAGTATGCAGAGAGAATGGCCGCCGTCGTAGCGCTCACGGGGAGACTTGTAGACTTAACCGCCAACCTGACATATATCGACGTTCATCTTTCCAGCAACGAGGATCGGGAACGAATCCGCGCTCTCGTCAATAGCGTTACAAATATTCGTACCGATCTTCTGAACGGAAAAATTCCAGCCTCAATCCCGTTGAGGGAAGTTGACACCGTGGCTAGTGTCCCGTTGTTATGCGAGATACAGAGAACCGTATCGCAGATCTCCGAAGTCTTCGCCCATTCTCCATCGCTGAGCCCGAACGCACCCACTCAAATAAGCACAGATACTCCGTGGACTCTGTTCGTGCCCGACGCATTCTCAAACCCCGAACATATCAAGTTCGCATTAAAGGGCTGCTTTGCAGCGAGCCTCTGCTACATCATCTATAACGCAGCCGATTGGCCGGGCATCAGCACGTCGATTACTACTTGTCTGCTAACTGCGCTGACAACAATAGGCTCGTCTCGCCAGAAACAGGTTTTGCGTTTTGCCGGTGCCATCCTGGGCGGTGTCATACTGGGCATGGGTGCACAAATATTTATCTTGCCCGCCCTCGACTCGATCGTTGGATTCACCGTTCTCTACGTAGCAGTGATTACCCTGGCTGCGTGGATCGCAACCGCTGGCCCACGCCTCTCCTATGGCGGGGCTCAGACAGCGGTCGCGTTCTGCCTTCTCAACCTGCAGGAATTCAAAATGCAGACCTCCCTCGCTATTGCAAGAGACCGCGTCGCCGGCATTTTTCTCGGGCTCATCGTCATGTGGATCGTGTTTGATCAGATATGGGGCGCTCCTGCGGTGGCGGAGATGAAACGGACATTCGTCTCAGCCCTGCGATTACTTGCTGAATTCGTGAGAGAACCCCGTTCAAGCGATCCAAAGGTTGCACTCGAACGCAGCGCATCGCTGCGCGAGACGATCAACAAAGCCTTTGATAAGGTCCGCTCGCTCGCCGACGCCGTTCTATTCGAATTCGGATCGTCACGACAGAGGGATTTAGCCTCGCGCAGCCGCATCGTGCAGTGGCAACCGCAACTGCGCATGATCTTTGTGACACGAATTG
>Ga0207086_1036_pt1 | contig 33644 bp, 27 predicted proteins | sample Alteio_BWMinHeat_54_FD_153540 | JGI IMG/M metagenome (GOLD analysis project Ga0207086, IMG submission 153540) | Enriched cells from forest soil in Barre Woods Harvard Forest LTER site, Petersham, Massachusetts, United States -... | ecosystem: Environmental > Terrestrial > Soil > Temperate forest >... | reverse complement strand
GGCTTTACCCTGTTTTCGGCATTCGGGGCGCCGGCCGGTTTCTGGGAACGTCTGAATGGCTGTTTTGCGTGCTCTTATTTTCGGGGTTTTGGAATAAAAAGCTGGGCGTCCTCGGAGCCCTCGGGGCTTGTTTTGCGTTTATCTCGACCATCTCGATCATCCCGTTTCTGCCAGACGCCTGGGCAAAATCTGCTGGCGGATTTCCGGCAATGACTGACATGGTCGCTTTCCTTATGAAGGATATCGGCCTTCTGGCGCTGTCTCTGTATTTGCTGCGGCAGGACCTAATCAGAGTGTTACGTTCGACCACAAGTTCAGTCCCATGGTCTGAGGTTCACGTCCAGCAGCAATCTGAGGTTCCGCATGGCTATTAGCCAAGCTGTCAATTTGATCACATAAAGACGTGATTGCCCGTAGAAAGGAGGATTCGATGAAGATCTCTGCTTTCTTAATACTCATCACGGCTGTCACCTAGGCTCAAATGCTAGCATTGCGCACGTCGAAGTCTGATGCGGAGAAAATCGCATCCGCTATGCAGGCGGGTCCAAAGTTTGTCACGCAAAATCTTGCAGAGCAAGTCCAGAAAGCGGCTTATCCCTAAGCGGTAAAGTGGCAGTACTGGAGCTTCAAAGGGGATCGGAGCTTCCGTCGCAGAGGTAAGAGAATGTCTCAGTAATGAAAGCTGTTCAATGTCTTTTCGCTGAAGCGAAAAAGGCGTATGGCAAACTCAACATTCTTGTTAACAATGCGGGTGAAATTTTCTTGATCTTGGAGGATTGCCGTGCAAGTGACAGAGCCAAAATATTTTGCGGCGTACCGCAGTTTGAAGTTCACGCGTGATGCGCAAGGCGTACTGATAGTTGAATTCCATACGAAGGGCGGCCCGCTGAATTTCACGGCGCAGGACCACACGGACTTCGTCGACGCCTTCTATCGCATTTCGCAGGATCGCGACAACAAGATCGTGATTTTGACGGGAATGGGAGGAGATTTCATTCCTGGGATAGATTTCTCGTCCTTCGGCAATGTTGCCGACCCCAGCGTGTGGAGCCAGGTACATGACGAGGGTGTCCAGATTCTCGAGAATCTTTGCAACATCCGCGTCCCGATGATCGCCGCGATCGAAGGGCGCGCTTACGTGCATTCCGAGTACGCTTTGCTTGCCAACGTGATCGTGGCGGGCGAAGGTGCGACGTTCAATGATTTGCCCCACTTTGCGGGTGGCATTGTGCCCGGGGATGGAATCTTCACTACCTGGAGTTACCGGGCCGGAGCAGGAAGGGCGGAGGCGTTTCTGCTAAACCCGCATCCAGTGACGGCGCAGACCGCCTACGAATGGGGAGTGGTCGCCGAGGTTGTACGCGATGGCAAGGCTCTGGCTCGGGCACGCGAACTAGCAGCAGTTTATCTGAAAGCTCCGGAAGTTACGCGCCGTAACACGCGGGCACATTTTATCCGGCCCTTGAAGGAGCGCATCGTTAGAGAGGTAGGCTACGGCCTTTCGCTCGAAGGCGCCTCGGCGGCGGATCTCGTCAAGTCCATGCAACCCAAGGTGGAGCCACCCGCTGAGAAAGGAAAAGTGGCCTGAAGACGCGCCAACGCACTTTATCCACCCCGTCTCCGCAGAACAGCACCCCCGAGGCACAAGGCCTTGTAATCCTCGGCGGAGGCACGGGATCAACAATCGCGGCCGGAACTTTTGCTGGGCAAGGAAAGCGTGTGGCGGTGATCGAGCGCAAATATTCAAGCCGTCTCGAGCGGCCGCTAGCTGCAGACCAACTCCGCTGCCGCACCAGTCGCCGCGACTGCCGGCGAAATTCCCGTTATGCCCTACAGTGCTCCAACCATCGATGAATATCTGCATAAACGCCTGATGCCGGTGGAAGGTGTGATTCCACATCTGCCGGGAATCGACATGTACGGGGATTCCATTACGGCCGGAACCGTCGGCGGAGACCTCTTTGAATACATAAACTTTCAGCAGCGTTATGACATCGATGCGCGCATACAGCGTGCCCTGAGATTATCCAAAGAATTTCTTGAGCCATGTCGACCAGGAGCTCCGCCTTGTAACTCGGTGGACGACCATGTGAATTGGCTGAGGTCAAAGGCATCGTACCCGCCAAATCAGGAAACGGAATACAGGGGTGCGCGAAGCTCGGAGCAGACGCGCGTCGCCGAAAACCTCCACGGGCTCTATAACACGGCCGGCGTCCTGCTCGTGGACGCTGAAGGGCATGGAATCATTTCAGCGAAGGTTGCCTCCACGGTGCACGACACATTTCATGCCTTCATGCTCTCCGAACTCGATCAGTGGGGGAAGACAACGCCCGAGCTCTTTGAAAGAATCAATCTCCGACTGGCACAGTCAGCGACCGCTCGCAATGCCCTCGGAAGAAGCGAGGAAGAGTATTCTCGGGAAGTAGCCACCATGCTGTACGGTGAAGTGCACCCTTCCGGCCATTTTCGGTTCGTCAATTTCGGGCATCCCCCACCGCTGCTCTTCTCCTCGGAATTGGGCAAATTTCTGGATATCGATAGAAGCCGGATGGTGCAGTTCCTGCCCCTCGGACTAGAGATTCCGGAAGACTATCCAGATCGAAGCCGTTACTTCTCCATGCATCTCCGTCAGCGGGCCGCGAACTCCTCCGATGTCGCAGAACTCACGCTGATCCGACCCGGAGACTCTCTTTTTCTTTACACTGACGGCGTTTATGACGGAAGTGACAAGGAAGGGCGCGAGACACTCGAATCGGTCATGCGCAAGCGCTGCCGACTGCCGGCAAAAGAAATCTCCAAGGCTTTGCTGGAGTATGCTCTGGAAAAGGATGAGCAGTTAAAACGGATTCACGAAGAAGATCGAATCGATGACAAGACAGTGTTCGTAATCAAGCGGATCTGAGTAACCGCCCCCAACGCAGGCGGCCAGTCCACACCCTCCAATCCCAGTGGACTCAGCTCATAGCACTCAGGCAATGATTTCGAATGACGTCGTGGCGGAAATCCTCAGCTGAATAGTGACCATCACGATCCCCCATGCTGGTCCAAGTTCGAGTTTCTGGTATCGGCGCTAAGTTCCGTGAGCGACATGCCTACCGTTGAACAGTTGTAGGCGCGAGCCAACTACCTGTTTTACTGAATCCACGACGGACGGCAGAATCTTGTATGGCACGACTTCGTCTGGCTGCTTGGCTAACCCGTGCTCCAAACCATGTCTCCACGCAACCCGAAGTTCTGTATTGATGTGGACAATATTGATTCCTGCTGCGATTGCCTTGCGCAAGTCTTCGTCATCGGTTCCTGATCCGCCATGAAGGGTTAGAAAGGCCCGCGCCGCTCGCTTGATGCCGGCGATCCTCTCGATGTCCAATCGCTTCTTCGTTTCTCCTCGCACCATACTCCTGAGCATGCCGTGCATATTCCCCACCGCGGGAGCCAGGATGTCCACCCTCGTGCTCTCGACAAACTGCTTCGCTTCTTCGGGGGTCGAAAGCCCTTTCGACAGATCCGGAGAGGATTCGTGAATTTCAGAGCCGGTTCCGATGTCCCCGATTTCTCCCTCGACTAGCACGGAAGGATTGACCGCTTTCATTGCCTCTACCGCCTGTTTGGTTTGGCGCACATTTTCTTCGATGGGCAACGCCGAAAGATCAAAGACAACGGAGTCAAAGCCGGCTTTTGCAGCCTGGATGCCCTTGGCGAGGGAGTGCGTATGGTCTGCGTTAAGAAAAATGGGGAAGTCGAATTCCTCGCGCAAACTTCGGACGAAAGCCGCAATTTGACGAGTGCCCACAAACTCACGTTCGCCCTCGGACAAACCAACTAAGACTGGCACGTTCAGTTCCCGGGCGGCGGCGAACACCGCTTTCACCAAAACCAGGTCAGAAACATTGAAATGGCCGATTGCCACGGCGCTTCGCTGTGCTGTCTGCAGGAAGTCTCGTAAGCAACGCATCCGATTCACATCCTCTCGTCCATGTATTGGTTCTGATCTCGAGGCCGACTCCAGCCAATCTTCCAAGTTTGCTCGTACTACCCTTTAGCTTTGAACTGATATCTGCTGGTTGATCTCGATTTTGTCGAAGCCCCGCCACTTGTAGACTGTTATGGAAACCACCCAGCTCAGAGCAAAGAGCCCTACGATCGCATAGCCAAGTTCGCCAAAGCTATCGTTTAGACGGCCTATCACCATCCAGAATCTTCCCTTCAAATGGAGTTGACCAGCCAACAATCCCAAGGCTTCGATTCCTCCTACCGCCAATGCAACAATCGCGGAAACGCACGTAATCGTCATGTTGTAGTACAGCTTGCGAACTGGCTTCACGAACGCCCATCCATATGCACCCAACATCAGGATATTGTCTGTCGTGTCGACGAGGCACATCGCCGCCGCAAAGAGTACCGGGAAGATTAGAATTGAAATGAATGAAAGCCCTTTCGATGCTTCAGCCGCCGATATGCCTAGTAAGCCGATCTCCGTTGCAGTATCAAAACCCAACCCAAACAGGACGCCTAGCGGATACATCTGCCAACTGTGGCTGACCATCCGAAAGATGGGGCGAAGTATCCTCGACAGACACCCTCCACTGCCAAGGAGCATGTCCAAGTCTTCGCCCTGATAAGAACCGCCAGAACGGACAATCACGAACGCGTGATAAATCGAGCGCAGGACGATCAGATTGACAATCGCTATCGCTAGCAGAAAGACTGCTGATACCAGCGTCCCGATTACCCCTCCCACAGCCTTGATGGTACCCATCCGATCCTGCAGCGTTAGCGCCGTACCAGCGACTGCCGCGGCCCCCACTAAGACAATAGTTGAATGGCCAAGCGAAAACATGAAGCCAATGGCAACAGACCGCGTACCGGCCTGCATCATTTTGCGGGTGACATTGTCGATTGCGGCGATATGATCCGCGTCCACCGCATGCCGCAGCCCCAAGCTGTACGCGAGGAACGCCGTCCCCATCAGAACGGGATGTCCATGAAAAGCCATCACTGCCCAGATCCATGAAGCAGCGTTAAACAAAAACAGGAAGCAATATATTCCAAAGACTCTCCGGCGAAGACTCCCGGGATCATCCTCCGAGAAGCCGTTCAGCTTGAATCGCATAATGTCCCTTGCAAACCGATTGATCTTGACCGCCGAATAGAATCTTCCAGCCACTACTCTCTCAATCGGCGCCGAGTATTTGGATTTCACAACTGTTTAGTCATGGTGACAATGTCACGTCCTTTTCAGTTTCGCTTGATGATGAACGCGGTCTCATCATCAAGCCGGTCTTGCTCCGCAGCCTGCCATAGATGGTGGTGTCTTTTCTAACGGCGTATTCCAGCAATGCATTGCAGATGTCTCTTGCTAGCAGATACCGTAGAGCAGCGCCGCGACAAAGCTCGCCTATATCCACTCCACCTGATCAAAAGCACGACAGTAACCAAAAGGAGAAGGAACCTGATCGCTGAAATAGGCCATTTCCCCCGGTCAATCTTGGGAAGGGAGAACAGTTGCGACCTTGGCCTCAATCGTCGGTGTCGATATGACAACAGCGAGGCGTCCGCTCGACACTCCTGCGACGCCACGACCGGCCAGCAAAGACCGGCTGACATTGGCCCCCTTCGTGAAACGACTTAGGTGGAAAGAATCAAAAGCGACACGACCACTCTGGCTCGCCGACATCGCGTGAGACTGTCGCGCGATGAACTTCCCGTTGCCCAAGGGAATAACCTTTTGGCTTGAGATTCTCAGGGGAAATTTGCTTCGCTGCCTCCAAAGCAGTCAACGAGACGATGGCAGATGCGATCTCTTGGTATTCCCATCCGCTCGACTGCGTGGAAGGAGATGAAGCCAAGAGAGCTTCGCTTGTGACAATTCGAAAGAAATCTTTGGACCTGGCAGTCGACTTGCACGCAGGGCCAGTGGAAGGCGAGCTGGCTGCCGCTAGCTGGCGTTCCGACAAGGAAGTGATGCATGCGTCGAGGCTTGATTCTAATAGTAGCGCTGATGATTGCGGCGCCATTCACAGCAGTCTCGCAGGGACAATCATCCTCTTCGGCATTGGATTCGAAAATGGCGTCCTCAGATTTCAAGCATCTTCTGACCCTGGCAAACTCGGGCAGCACACGAGCGCAGTTCCAACTCGGCCTCGCCTATCAGGACGGACACGGTGTGGAACAGAGTGCCTATGAGGCAGCGAGGTGGTATCGCATGGCCGCGAACAGTGGCGATCCCGCCGCCCAAAACAATCTCGGGTTTCTGTACGAAACTGGGCCCGACGGTGTCAGGGATTTGGCCGAGGCAGCCAAGTGGTACCTCCGTGCAGCCGTCGACGGGAATCCCATGGCGCAGTTCAACCTGGGACATTTGTATCTCTATACGGCATCGATGAAGAAAGCGCCAGAAGAAGGTCTCTACTGGATCCAAAGAGCGGCAAGCGCGGGATGTCTTTCAGCATTCACGCTGCTCGGCAGCCTCTACGCCCGGGGCGAATTCTTGCCACAAGACTCGCGCCAAGCCTTCAAGATGACCATGGTTGCCGCAAAGAAACACGAACCGGGCGCCGAAGCCAACCTTGGAGTCTTCTACGCTCAAGGATTTGGTGTTCAAGCTGACCCGCACGAGGCAGTCAAATGGTTTAGAAGATCAGCAGACGCCGGAAACTCGGACGGCCAATTCAAGCTTGCTGTTATGTACGAGAACGGCGAGGGTGTTCCGAAGGATATGGACCTAGCTGTGCGCCTCTATCGGGTTGCGGCGGAGGGCGGCTCCGCCAGGGCGCAGGAGTCGTTGGGCGAACTATACGAGTTTGGGCAAGCGGCTCCGACGGATTATCAAGAGGCTGCGCGATGGTACCGGAAGGCGATCGAAGGCGGGGACGTCCTTTCCGCCTCACAACTAGCGACAATGCTTTTCGAAGGAAAAGGAGGCACACGAGATTTGCCAGAGGCGATCCGCTTGTGGAGTTGGGCAGCCCAGCAGGGAGAACCACGCGCACAATTTAATTTGGCGGAGATGTATATGAAAGGGGTTGGCGTGTCTAAAGACCTAAAAAAGTCTCTTTCATTGTTCACCCAGGCCGCGAAGAGATTTGACGTCAGCGAGCAACTGAAAGAAGTCTCTTCAAAGATGGAACAAGAAGAGATAGCCGAACTGCACTGACAACAAGAAGGCGTTTCAGGAAGATAGCCAACATCATTTCGTAGAGGGGAACAGGACACAAGACGCTGTCAGAAGGAGACGTTATGGCAACTGCAACGCAACCGGCGCATAAGAAGGAATTAGACCCAAGACTCAGGAGTTCCACGTCGCGTCATTTTGAGGATGCGCTACGGGAGAAAATCGTGGGACAGAACGAGGCCGTGCAGGCGCTTGTCGAACTCCATCAAATGTTCTGTGCGGGGCTGCACTCCCCAGGCCGTCCAGTCGGGAATCTGCTGTTTCTAGGGCCGACAGGCTCAGGCAAGACACGCATTGTCGAAGCAGCAGCGGAAATTCTCTTCGGAGATAGCCGCGCGGTAATCAAGGTGGATTGCGCCGAGTTTCAGCACTCGCATGAGATCTCGAAACTGATTGGCTCGCCTCCAGGGTATCTGGGGCATCGAGAAACGCATCCAGTGATTACGCAAGAAGCGTTGGCAGCCGCGCACACGGACAAGCTGAAACTGTCGTTTCTTTTGTTTGACGAGATTGAGAAGGCCAGCGATTCCCTGTGGCAGTTGTTGCTAGGAATGTTGGACAAGGCGACGTTGACTTTGGGGGACAACCGGAGAGTGGATTTGTCACAGACGGTGATTTTCCTGACGTCCAACCTTGGCGGGGGAGAAATCAGCGAGTTGATGCAGGGGGGAATGGGATTTATCCAGCCGAAGGACAAGCCAGCAACTGCGTTGGATGCGAAAGTGGAGCGCACGGCGGTGGAAGCGGCGCGGAGGAAGTTTTCGCCGGAGTTTATGAACCGGCTGGACTCAGTGGTGGTCTTTCGCCCATTGAAGCGTGAAGAACTGGATGAAGTGCTGGCGATTGAGTTGGGGCAAGTGCAGAAGCGCATATCGGATTCGACAGCGCGCCCTTTCTTGTTTCGAATGACGAACAAAGGACGTCAGTTCCTACTTGAAGAGGGAACCGACCAGCGGTATGGAGCCCGCCATCTAAAGCGCGCCATCGAGCGGTTTCTAGTCGGCCCGCTTGCGAGGCTGCTAACGACTGAGCAAGTGCGCTCGGGTGATGTGTTGATCGTCGACCGGCATCCCGGCGAAAAAGGGTTGGCATTCCTAAGAGACACCGAACTTCGGTCTGCAAGTGCTCGGGCGTTGTGTTTGACCCATCTTGCGACCGCAGAAGTTTGAGGTTAAGCCAATCTCGAGTCCACGACCTTGAGCGCCTTTCAACTGTCACTCCGCTGTTGGTTGCAACCAGGGCTCACATTCGCGACTTTCGCTGAGCCGATCCATGTCGTCTTTTCGCACTGGTCGTGAGATCTCGAGTTTCTTCATTTTGGCAATCAACGTAGTTCGTTTAAGTCCCAGCCGGGCGGCGGCGCCATCTGGTCCTCCGATGATCCACCCTGCCGCTTGCAATGCCTGCAAGATCAAGGCTCGCTGGGAATCCTTGAACGTGCCTGTCGGTCCGACGAGGTTCGTGTTTGGCAGGTTCGCTCCTACCAGGTTCGCGTCCAGTGTAGGCAAAGGATTCGCAAGGACTCCGTTGTCCGAGCGGATTACTGCCCTTTCGATCAAATTCTGAAGTTCTCGAACGTTCCCAGGCCAAGAGTAGGAGGTGAACGCATCGAGCGTTTCTTGCGGAATGTTGCTAATCTGCTTAGCCATGCGCCGCGAAAAGACTTCGACGAAGTGCGTGACCAGTAGCGCAATGTCCTCACGGCGCGCCCGTAATGGTGGCAACGCGATAGGAAAAACATTGAGGCGATAGTAGAGGTCGCAACGAAATTCGTTTCGCTTCACCATTTGATCGAGATTTCTATGTGTCGCAGCAACCAGCCGGACATTTACACGATGTGTCCGGCCGCTACCCAGACGTTCGAACTCCTGTTCTTGCAGAACGCGCAGTAGCTTGGGCTGTAATGCGAGCGGGATATCGCCAACCTCGTCCAAGAAGAGTGTTCCCTTATCGGCGAGTTCGAAGCGTCCGACTTTCTGTGCGATAGCTCCCGTAAACGCACCTCGCTCATGACCAAATAGTTCGCTCTCCAGCAAATCGAAAGGAATGGCAGCACAATTTAGCTTTACGTACGGACGTCCGTACCGCGGGCTGACGTTGTGAATCGCCTGCGCGATTAATTCTTTTCCTGTACCGGTCTCGCCTTGAATCAATACGGTGGAATCCGTCCGTGCCACCCGTTCAACCTGTTCGAGCACGACTTCGAGCGCAGGGCTCTTGCCTACGATTCGCGCGAACTCACAATTTCGCTCGTCCTGTTCACCGGACTGAAGTGTTTCGAAGCCCCCCACAACTACCTCCGAATCACCCACGCTACACAACAATCGCTTTCACCAGTTACCGATTCAAGGCTGTTCGAACGCTCTCTAGCAGAATTGCATCATCAAAGGGCTTTGCGAAGAACTTCACTGCCCCGCCCCTCATCGCCTGGAGCCGCATTTTCTCGTCGCCATGTGCACTGATGAAAATAGTTGGAATTGGGAAATGGTCAGCGTTCAACTTAGCCTGTAGGTCTAGCCCTGACATTCCGGGCATACGGATGTCCGCGATAAGACACCCAGTCTCATGTTGCCTGCCAGATTTCAGAAAATCCTCTGCGGACGCGAACGCTCGCACTTGAAAACCCGCCGACTTCAGCAAACGTTGCAACGCGCCCCGGAATGACGCATCGTCGTCGACCACCGCAACCATTTTTGGATTTCCCCCTCTAGCCATTTAGCTACGAGGCTAATCCGATCTCCGCACAATGCAATTATGGCTTCCGATAAGGTCGCCGATATGTTTGTATAAGGGACCATACAATAGGGGAAGGCAGCGGCTCGGAGCCGCCTGAAGGGTCAGGGGCTAGTTGGTTCCCGGAACTTTAAGCTTTTCTGCCATTCTCCCCAGTTCAGCGGGGGAGTTGGCGTGCATTTTATGCATTACTTGGCCGCGATGGACTTGCGCGGTGATTTCGCTCGTTCCGAGTCTCGATGCGATCTGCTTCGTGAGCATGCCGGAAACCAGGAGCCCCATCACCTCACGCTCACGTACCGTCAACGTCTGATAACGTTCCTTCAATTCTTGAATCTCGTGCTGCTCTTGCCGCATTTCGCTTGCGCGCTGCAGCGCGTCCTGAATCGCATCCAGCAAATCCTGATCCCGAAATGGTTTCGTCAGAAACTCCACTGCCCCGGACTTCATGGCTTTGACCGTCATGGGAATATCTCCGTGGCCGGTGATGAAGATGACGGGAATCTGAACGCCCGCCTCGGTCAATTTGCGTTGCACATCCAGCCCACTCATCCCAGGAAGTCGCACGTCTAAGACCAGGCAACTGGGACCACCTGGGAGTTTGCGTAGCAGGAAATCCTGCGGCGTGGCAAACGTCTCGGCGTGCAAACCTACTGACTTCAACAGACGCTCGGTTGCTGCACGCATTCGAGCATCATCGTCAACGACAAACACTGTAGCGTGGCATGCGGGGGTCACGCGTGCGCCGCCGTTTGTTGGGGCAGCGTGAATTGAAACGTTGCCCCTCGTCCGGAGTTTGCGGTGGCCCACACCCTGCCACCATGTGACTCGACAATTGAACGCGTGATCGCCAGACCCAGACCAGTGCCTTCCGGTTTCGTCGTAAAGAATGCATTAAAAATCTCGGCGCCCTTTCCAGTGGGAAGACCAACTCCCATGTCGCTGACTGAAATCAACAGTTGACGGTCCTCAGTCAACTGCGACTTGATGCTAACTTCACCGCCCGTTCCCGCGTCCCGCATCGCCTCGATCCCATTCATCATCAGGTTCATCAACACCTGCTGGAGTTGCACACGATCAGCCACCACATTTGGAAGGTTCTGGCAGAGCTCGGCACGCATGTCTACCGAATACCGGTTCGCCTCTTTGTGAAGCATAACCACCATCTCTTGGATCACTTCGTTGACATCCACAATTTCCCGGTGTCCTGAACTCTTGCGGTACAGCGAACGGACACGGTCGATGATGTCGGCTGCGCGTCTAGCATCTCTGACCATTTCCAGAGCAGCCTCGCGCGCCTCCGGCAGATCAGGCTGACCGCAATTGAGGAATCGCAGGCATGCCTGAGCGTTTGTCATCGCTGCACCGATCGGCTGGTTGATTTCGTGCGCCAGCGACGCGGTCAACTCGCCCATCGTAGTCACACGGTTGATATGCGTGATATGCGCGAGATCCGCCTCTAGCTTCTGCAATCTTTCGCGCTCGTTCTCTGCGCGTTTGCGTTCTGTGATATCGATAGCGGTGCCGACCACTTCAACAAGCTCTCTATTGGAATTGAAAACGGGATGGGCTAGGCCATGAATGTGTTTCACTGTTCCATCAGGTAACACGATTCTGTACTCAAGGTCGGAATCTACCTTCTGGACGAACATCCTATCACTGGCCTCCCGCTTCACCCTGTCACGATCTTCTGGGTGTATTCGCTGCAGCCATTCGTACCGCTGTGGGAGGCCCTGTTGCGGATCGAAGCCGAAAACTCGGAACATTTCCTCGGACCAGTACTCGGCTTCGTGGGTTGTGCCATGGCTGGCCCAGCTCCCTGTGTGCGTCAGCCGCTGTGATTCGGCTAGATAGGCTTCACTGCGCCGGAGAGCCTCTTCGGCACGCCTGCGCTCCGTAACATCCACCATCGTGCCGACCACTTGAACAAGCTCTCCGCTAGGACTCAAAACTGGATCGCCGATGCCATGAATGTGTTTGACTGTTCCATCGGGTTTCACGGTTCTGAACTCGACGTCGCAATGTACTTTCTCGAGGAACGTTCTATCACCTGCCATCCTGAACTTGTCGCGGTCTTCTGGGTGTATTCGCTGTACCCATTGGTCCCACATCGGTAAGCCCTGTTGTGGATCAAAGCCGAAAAGCCGGAACATTTCCTCGGACCAGTACAGGGTCTTGCGACTTGTGCCATCAATGGCATAACTGCCCGTGTGGGTAAGCCTCTGCGCTTCGGCGAGGTAGTTTTCACTTTCCCGCAGAGCTTCCTCGGCGCGCTTCTGCTCGCTCAAATCAAGGGTGAAAGCAACGCCCTCGTTGCCACCTTCTTCGAACAACGCCCCGGCGAGGAGCACAGGCAGGCGGCTGCCATCTTTCCGGAACAACTCTGACTCAAAGGGCTGTACGCTCCCGGTCTGCATTACTCTTTCCAAGGAGCGGTCAACGCGCTCGCGCCAGTCCGCAGGAGTCATGTCCCTCCAGCGCACGCGACCCGCGGCGACATCGTTATGATCGTATTGCACCATGCGGAGAAAGGCTTCATTGGAAGCGAGGATGGCACCCTCGACATTCCAGGTCGTGATTCCCAGAATGTTGGCGTCGACCAAGCGCCGGATCTTTTTTTCACGGTTCTCGAGATCGCGGTACAGTCGCGTATTCTCGAGCGAGATGGCCGCTTGCGACGCAAGCACCTTCAGAACGGTGATCCGGCCGGCAGTGAAAACGTGGGCGGTTAGGTTGTTTTCGAGGAAGATGATTCCGTTGAGCCTGCCCTGGTTAACCAAGGGCAAGCACACAATGGAACGCGCGCGACGCTGGGCAATGTACGGATCGCCTGAGAACGGGTTTCTTGCAGTGGCATCGTCAAGAATAACGTCCTCGCGAGTGCGCGCCACGTAGCGAACGACGGACTCTGGAAACATTGCTGCGGTTTCCGAAGTATCTCGCAGATGCACCGTGACATCCTTTCCTGTCATGGTGGCCTCGGCCTCTATTTGCAGTTCATCACCCAGCGGACGGATAAGCAGACCCCGCTCAGCGCCCGCGTGCTCGATGCCCGCGCGCATGATTCTCTCGATCAGTTTTTCCGGAACCATCTCGCCCGAGACTGCTTCGGAGACTTTGATTACGGTCGCAAGATCCAGGAGTTCCGCCGGGGCCACGATCGTGCTGGTCGTGCCCCGAGTTGGCTCCTCCTTCCTGAGTTGGGGATAGAGCTGGTCGAGTTGCCTTACTTTGCCGTCAGCTCCCCATCGGAAATAGCAATACCGGGCCTCCCGCAAATATGTATCCGCAATCTTGTCGAAGCCTCGCGCCGCAAAGAAGCGGGCGGCAACCTCGTAGGCAACCGCCTCATTGTGAATAAATCCGTTTGCGTGCGCCGAGCGGATGGCCTTTTCATAAAGGCCTTCGGCATCGATCAGGCGGCCTTCTATTCGTGCGATTTCGGCACCGACGAGTGCGGCACGGTTTTCAAAATTCTCCGGGCAATGCCCTGCCCATGTTTCGAGTTGTTTGTGGTGAGCCGCTAAAGCCTCTAGGTGCTCTTGCTTCTTGTCGGGAGCAGCGGAATCCCATGCTGCCGCGTGTGAAAGGGCGCTGTAGAAGCGGAACCCGGACGGCTCGAACAGAGACGGTGCCGACCAAAGGAGAGGCTGCGCCTTCGCTGAGGCATGGACTGCCGCATCATAGTCCAAGGAAAGGTATCGGGCTTGAACCTTGAGAGCCCAGTATCCGAATTCGGGATCGGCCAATACCGGATTGCTTGCCAGATGCCGTTCAAATTCCAGTTCATCAAAATGGTCATCGTTGAAGCATCCAAATTTCGGAGTTAACCCACGAAGGGTGCGGATTAGTTGGACCTGTGCAGTCAATAGGTCAACCACAAGACCGAAGTGCGCCCTCTCTGCGAACGCGAGACCCTTTTCTCCCTCGGCTAGGGCCTCCGTCAGCGGGTCCCCCACCGCCAGGAAATTGGTAATCAACTGGTTCCAGCTATAAGCGGCAAAGGTCAGATCCCCGTTTCGGTAGGCGGCATCGAAGGCGCGGCGTACCATATCGCGCCCTTCCAGGGCGTGTTTTGCCGTCGGAATGACAAGATTTCCAAACGACATCAACGTTCGGGCCTCATAGCTCCTCAGCCCACGTTTTTCGACGAGTTCATAACCCAGACGACCGAATCGAAAGGCGTCTTTGTAATTACCGAACCCAGATCGAGCGACGACGGCAAACCAGACATAGGCGAAGGACGAAGCGTCCGTGTTGCCATGCTTGAGGCTCAGAAGCACCATCCGGCAAAGAAGAAACGACGACAATTTCTCATCGAAGAACACAGCTGGCGTCACAACCTCGGTCAGAACGTCCATGGCGTCCAGGACTTCCGCATCGGTCATAACGGGCAGGTCCACGAAGTCCTCAATTTGACGACTTCCAATCAGCGCCCAGACTCGGTCATACTCGCTGTGGACTTCATCGATCGTGGGATGCAGCGGCCATGTCTTGCCGTCCTGGCGCAGGTATTCGAGACAGACTTCCACGCCGCGGTCGCTCCGATCCAAAGCCGTATAAACCGTGAGTTGAAGACGCGTGACGACCGCGAGATCGTGTCTGGTCATGGCATGTTGTGCCAGTTTCAAGAGGCGATCTTCGGACGCCGCCAGATTTCCGGTCAGTAACTCGCACTCCGCCAAGAGACTCTCAATCGAGAACGTGAGATCGTAACTGTCGTCATCCGACGTCTTTTCCGGCAATAAGCCGCGTGCAACGATAAGGTAGCTCAGCGCCGACGCATACGCGGCCGAACTCTTCGCCCGCCTGGCGGCGACTAGATTCAATTCAGCCAAACGCGCACGCTCCGCAGCGGATGTAATCAAGTCGGATCCGCGATTCAGCTGGTTGACGATCTCAAAGATCTCCTCGTTCAGCTTTTCGGCCGGCGTCTGTGCCACAAGAAGCCTGCCGATGCGGAGATGAGCTTCGGAGCGAAATTGCACGGGGATCAACGAATACGCCGCTTCCTGCGCACGGTCATGGAGAAATCGATAGGAATCTTCCGAGCGAAAGACAAGACCTGCTAGCACAGCTTCCCAGAGTTGACGGTCAATTTCCTCAAGCGACTCCTGGTAGACCATCTCGAGCATGCCGAAGTCCGCACTGTTACCGAGACAAGCCAGTTGCTTTAATGAGTTTTGAGTGCTGGCGGGCATGCGGTTCAACTTGCCAACCATCAAGTCCACTACATTATCGGTGTAATTCTTCGCGCGGATTCGACGCAAATCCCAGGCCCACCGCCCTTCGCCATGATTGAAAGCGAGCAATCCTTCATCGGCAAGCTCGGAAATGAACTGGATTGCGAAAAATGGATTTCCTGTCGTTTTTTCATGGACCAATTCTGCGAGGGTACGCGTTTCGTCCGGCTCACAATGAAGGGAATGTGCAACAAGTTGCTCCAAGTCTTCTCGAGTCAGGGGCGCAAGCACGATGTCCTGGCGCATCACACCTGCTCGACGCGTCGCTTCGAGCTTGCGCATCAGAGGATGAGCGGGGTCTACTTCGTTGTCCCGATAAGCGCCGATCAACAGCAAGTGCTTCGCGTCGGATTGCGTCAGCAGATCCTCCAGCAAGTCCAACGTCGCTGCGTCCAGCCACTGCAAATCGTCGAGGAACAGCGCGAGAGGATGTTCCCGCCGCGCGAATACACCGATGAATCGACGAAATACTCCGTGGAACCGGTTTTGCGCGTCCCGCGCGGGAAGTTCGGGAACGGCCGGCTGCTCGCCGATGATCAACTTTAATTCCGGGACTAACTCCACGAGCAGCTGTCCGTTCGGGTCTAACGCCTCATGAAGGGCATCGCGCCACTTGCTCAACTCTTCTTCGGTCTCACTCAATAGCGGGCGGATCAGACCTTGAAACGCTATTGCCAAAGGCGCGTAAGGGATGTCGCGCTTGTATTGGTCGAACTTGCCCGAGGCAAAAAGACCGCGCGGAGGAATCAACGACCTATGCAGTTCGTTGACAAACGCGGATTTGCCGATTCCGGAGTATCCGGAAACCAACACCAACCGCGGCCCGTCGCCGGCTACCACACGCTCGAACTCATCGAGCAGCATCTTAATCTCGCGTGCTCGCCCGTACAGTTGCTCGGGAATCAGCAGACGATCTGGAACGTCATGTTCGCCCAGCGGGAATTCGGCGATGCACCCGTGCTCCTCCCATTCAGTGAGGCAGCGGCGAAGATCGCTCTCCGCACCGGACGCCGTCTGGTAGCGTTCCTCCGGAGTTTTGGCAATCAGTTTCATCACGATCGCGGAAGGAGAGTGCGGTACGGTTTTTACTCGCTCGCGAGGCGGCACCGGATGGCGCGCGATGTGACAATGAACCAATTCCATCGGATCCGAAGCCGTAAAGGGCAGGCTACCGGCCAATACTTCGTAAAGGGTTATCCCTAAGGCATACAGGTCACTCCGCGAATCAATGGACCGATTCATTCGTCCGGTTTGTTCGGGTGCCATGTAGCTGAGTGTTCCCGCGATGAACTCGGCAGGTTGGGGCGATTGACGCTCGCGCGGAAGGCGCGAGGTGATGCCAAAACCGGTGAGCCAGACCCGGCCAGTCACTGATTCAACCATGACATTGGAGGGTTTGACGTCCTTGTGAATCAGCTTGTGGTTGTGCAATTGCCTGAGCGCGGCTGCGAGACCGATGGCAATCCGCAAAAATTGCCGTATCTCCATCGGCCCCTGAATCAGATGATCGAGAGGCTCTCCACCGGGGTCTTCAAGAACAAGCGCCTTCTGTCCATTGCACTGAAGAAGAGCAAGGGGTCGAACAGCCCATGTCATGTCCAACTCGTCGCGGAATGAATATTCGTGCTCTATTTTCTTGAGGCTTTCCAATGCGGGGCGGATTGAAGCAGGGATCAGCAGCAGAACAGAAGGCGATTCTACTTCCCTCGAATGTGCTCGATATAGGATGAACTCCTCATCCTCTCGGAGACATTTACGCGTATAGGCTGAGATATCCACGATGTCTGGCCTATGCTACCACGTGCCGGCAAGGGGGTATTATGTTCCTCCTTTGCCCCGTTAGAACAAGAATCGAACGGCTAGCTGAATCTGACGGGCACTGTCGACAGTCGAGAATATCCTTCCGACGTTATTGGCGAAATGGCCTGCTGGATCCCTAAAAACGGCGTCTCCGTTTCCGCCGAGCGTAAGAGGGCTTTGTGTGTTGCTTGGGACGGCGAAATTCGGATGATTTAGGAGATTGAACGTTTCGGCTCGTAGGACGATTTTCGTGCCTTCTCTCACTTGGAGAATTTTCTGCAGCGCCAGATCAAGTTGTGCAAAGCCCGGGCCGCGCAGGATATTGCGTCCGGCAGTGCCAAACTGACCGGGAGGCGGCAATGCAAATGCGCCCGGATTAAACCAGCAAGTCGCAGTGCCGACCTTGGCGCCGCTCGGACAAGTGCCTGTGTAAGGATTTCCCGGAAGGTTGGGTCTCTCGGTGATCGTTAGCGACTGCGAGTCTGCGTTGTCAAAAGCGAGCACTGAAGTAAAAGGCACGTTGCTGTGAACGCTGGCGACACCAGACACCTCCCAGCCGCCGAAGTGAGTTCCGCGCCCAAAGGGAAGTTCATAAACCACGTTCGCGACGAAATTGTGCCGGATGTCGAAACTGGAGCGTCCTCGGCTCCCTTTACGATCGAAGATGTTCTGCGACCCGGGCGGTTCATTGACGGCTTCGATGATAAGACCGGTGGAAGCATCATCGATGGAATGGGCCAACGTGTAGAAAGCCTGCCACGAAAGGCCTTTCGCGGACTGGCTCGAGACCGAGAGTTGAAAGGAATTATAAAAAGATTGTGCATCGGTCAGCACCATCTGCAAGGGCGAAGGCAAGCTCGGATTATAGCGATGGCCCAAAGCTGGCTCGAAAGGGTTCTGTTCTGCTGCCCGGGTGAGGTGATTACCCCGCGCGCCGAAATACCCGGCGCTCAGAATCGTGCCGGGCGAGATTTCCCGTTCCAGGTTGAGATTGTATTGTAGCGCGTACGCGAACTTCGGATGGTACGTCGTCTCGATGACGTATATCGGCTGTGTTAGAACGTCATTCTGCGGGTCGAGAAAACTGGGAAAAACATAAGAATTGATACCGAAAAAAGGCGGCAATAACCGGCCTGCACCGAACAGGATTACCGGGAACTGATCGCGGAAGATGCCGGTTCCGCCCCGCAGTACGGTCTTGCCATCGCCAAAAAGGTTCCATGCGAAGCCCGCCTGCGGTGACACCAGATCCGCTGGTGTGCCGGCAAATACTTTTCCGACGGTCGGCCCCGAGTCCGTCACCGGGTTCCGAATCACCGAGAGACGTCCGTCTACCTCCGATGGATTGGAATAGAAGTCGTAGCGCAACCCGACATTCAAGGTCAGACGCCTCGTGATTCGCACATAATCCTGTGCAAACCCCGAAACCACGCTCTGGCGGTAGCCCCGGTCGGAATTGGACATGGAAGGATTGGCACCGACGTACGACAAGGGCAGCGCCTGCAGGAAGAATTCGAGGGCCGGGTTGTCGCTGTGTGCAGGGAACCCAAAGGGACTCAGATCTTGAAACGTGTACAAGCCGTTTACCGTGAAATCCAGCGGACCATTAGACTGAATTCTTCGAAGCTCACCGCCGAATTTCAAGGTCTGATGGCCAGTCGTGCGGGACACTTGCTCCTGGACTTGATACACCGTCGAAAAATCACCCAGAGGAATTTCTGGGCTGTTGCCGATCAAGCTCATCCCTGCAACGTCGAGCATCCCAAAGGGCCGACCGCGCACCAGGGAAATGGAGAGACCAGGGTGTGTATCAACGATCGAAGTTGACGCGGTCGTGCGGTTGATGGCAAAACGTAGTTCATTGAACAGCTCGGCTCCTAGTCTTTTACGATCCTGCACGGTGAAGTACTGATTCCGCGCTGCATGGCCCACCGGAAACCCTGGCACATAAGTTCCGGGCGGCGTTCCGAAGTACGGCACAAAAGAAGAGCTGTCATCTACAAAGTAACGCCCGAACACCGAATGCGTGCTGGAGAAGTTGTGGTCCAGACGAACCATACCGTGGTGCTCGTACGTGGCACCCTTATCGGCTGTGATCAGGTCTCCAGTTCCATCCCCATTGTCAGCGCCATTCGAAGGGGGAAGCAGGGCGAGGAAGGGTTGTACGCGCGGATCAGTCGCAACCGAGACGCAACCACTTGGCGACGCACTCGTGCAGGCGCTCGGATCATTGGCAGCCGGCAGCAATCCCTGATGCGCCAGAGCGTCCGGGACGGTCGCAATGGCCGTGGATGCCCGCACTTCCCGGAAGCCTTCATAGCTGGCAAAAAAGAACGTGTGATCACGCGCCAAAGGCCCGCCGATGCTGGCCCCGAATTGGTTGCGCACGAATGGCGGGATTGGACGGCTACTCAGGTCGAAATAGTTCCTGGCTTCCAGCGCGGCGTCGCGATGCAATTCAAAAAGCGATCCATGGAAGTGGTTGCTACCTGATTTGGTGATTGCCTCGATGACGCCACCGGAATTTGTACCGTACTCGCTGCCAAAAGTCTGGGTCGAGACACGTACCTCTACGAAATCATCCAGCCCAAGAAAAATCCCAGACGCGCCAGCAGGCGAATAGCCAAACACGGGATCATTGGCGTCCATGCCATCGATCAGAACATTCGTCCAGCTCGGGCGCATACCGTTAACGGACACTTGTCCCGCCTTCCCGTTCGACAACAACGAAGGAGCACTGCTGGGTGTGGGGGCAACTCCCGGGACCAGGCTTGCGGCTTTGAACAGATCACGGCCGTCTAGAGGAAGCCCAGTTAAGCTGCGTTCCGCAATCATTCCTTCGACCGTGGTGGTGGCGTCGACGCTTGGAACACCCGCCTCGACCGTCACGTGGACGGACAGCTTGCCCACAACCAGTGACAAATTGATTCCGATTGCAGCACCCGGGCTCAGGGCAATCCCTTCGCGAACCTCGGTCTGGAATCCTTCTTTCTGAACGCGAAGCGTATACCTTCCGGCCGGCAAGCCCACCAGCTGATATTCGCCCATTTTGTCGGTGCGCCCATCTCGTTTCAATCCTGTGGTTACGTTCTCGACCGAAACCTCGGCTCCGGGAACAACAGCTCCGCTGGTATCTGTGACGGTACCGAACAGAGTCCCCAGTTGCGTTTGCGCCCACGCTGGCGCTGAAATTAGCGCTGCTAACAAAGAGAGGAACAGCACGCGCTTACTTTTCGAGAGAGAATACGTCGAAGTAACAATCGAAGCGATCATCATTCACCCCCACCATTTGTTTCTGTGATCAGGGTTGAGAGTTCATGGTCAGCGCACCACCTCAATCAGCGGTGGGTTGCCAGGGCCTGTCCGGCTCGAGGTTCTGGTTCAGCCCAGCCACCTCCACTTGCCGCACTGGTCGCGAGATCCCGAGCTTCTTCATTTTGGCAATCAAAGTCGTACGTTTCAATCCCAACCGAGCGGCGGCGCCACTGGGTCCTCCAATAATCCACTCTGCCCTCTGCAAGGCTCGCAGAATCAGGGCTCGGGTAGATCCGTCGAACGTGCCCTGTGAAAGAGTTACCGTCACCGGATTCTTGTCTGATACGGAAAGAGGGTTGGTGTTCCCATTCTTGTCAGATTTTGGCAGAGGGTTCGGAAGTACTCCGTTGTTCGACAAGATCACCGCTCGTTCGATCAAGTTCTGAAGTTCCCGCACGTTCCCCGGCCAAGAATACGAGGTGAACGCATCGAGTGTTTCCTTCGGAATATGATCGATGTGCTTGCCCACGCGCCGGGCGAACAGCCCGACAAAATGCGAGACCAATTGAGGGATATCCGGCCGGCGCTCCCGCAGTGGGGGCAGCACGACAGGAAACACGTTTAGACGGTAGTAAAGATCACCGCGGAACTCGTTTCGCTTAACCATCTCCGCCAGATCTCGATGTGTCGCCGCAACTAGACGGATGTTGATACGATGGGTCCGGCCGCCCCCTAAACGCTCGAATTCCTGCTCTTGCAGGACTCGCAGCAGCTTAGGCTGCAAAGCGAGCGGAATATCCCCTATTTCATCAAGGAACAATGTCCCTGTGTCGGCCATTTCGAAACGGCCCATTTTCTGCGCGATTGCTCCGGTGAAAGCGCCTTTCTCGTGACCGAAGAGTTCGCTTTCCAGTAGGTCAAAGGGAATGGCCGCGCAATTCAGCTTTATAAACGGTCGCCCGCAACGTGGGCTGATATGGTGAATCGCGCGGGCGATCAGCTCCTTGCCCGTTCCCGTCTCTCCGAGTACGAGCACGGTGGAATCAGTCGGCGCCACGCGCTGCACTTCAGTAAGCACGAACTTGAGCCCCGTGTCGTTGCCTACAATTCCTTCAAATTTGTCTTCCGCCCAATCCTGATCAATTGGCGAGGCTTTGTTGATATTTTCCATGACAACCTCCCAAGGAAGTTCCCTAAAATCCCAAGCTGTGCATCGTTCAGACAAAACTATTGTTGCATTCACTTCGATCAGTCCATGCTCACGTCGTCCCCGTACCGCCTTCCGATCAAAGCGAGAAAACCTAGGCTTCGTAACCTACAGTCACGCCCTTTTCGGAACGGTGCGGCATGGCTGTCGATTGCGCAATTGCCCATCACCGTTCCCCCGTGATCCACTTGCGGATGTACGCTGGGCAATTCCTGAGCTTGAGGCTGTCCGCTTCGCAGCGCCTAAGGAAGCTGACAGCGTCTTGATCGACTAGTATTAGGTCTTCTAAGTCCAAGACGATGCGGCGACTCCCTGCTTCTGCGCTAAATAGCCTTTCCAATTCGCCGACGTTTTCTGCGCCCATTCGACCGGTCAGCCTAAACACCACTTCTCCGTTCGCTGTCCTCGTGATCTTCAGCATCCACCCTCTCCCGAGCATTCCCGATGGCTGTGACGTCCGGGCAGACATCCTCATAATGGCAATGCCAGTTCCAATGTTAAAGTATTGAATTTAAGTGGTTTACTGAATGACTGAATTGTGGATTTCCGCAACTTTGCGGAATTCCGTAACCATACATGGGACCCGGCGAAGGTATTCAAATGCCGCTTGATGGGGGAACCGCAGTTTTGAAGCGATTCTTGTCGATCTTTAGTGACCTGATCTTCGTCTCCAGGGTAGATCCCGGGATGCCGAGTTTAGCTGCAGCGCCTGAAGGTCCGGACACCCGCCCCCCGCTTTCGCGCAGAGCAGCCTCAATCATCTCCCTCTCGTGAGAAGCAAGCTTTTGGGAGAGCTCAAGCTGGCTCTTCGATCCAGTTGAACCGGGCTGGCGCGAAAGCCAACTCCCATCGACTGCGAAATTCTCTGTTTCACATACAATTACCGATCGCTCGATGACGTTCTGCAATTCGCGGATGTTACCCGGCCATGGGTATGCCTGAAGCAATTCCAAGCTCTTCTTATTTACCCCGCGGATGCTCTTTCCTGCTTTCCGCGCATAACGATCGATGAAGTAATCAACGAGCACCGGAATGTCTTCCTGCCGTTCTCGCAGAGGCGGTACCTCAATCGGGAAAACGTTGAGCCGGTAAAAGAGGTCACGCCGGAACGTGCCCGCAGCGATGGCCGCTTCCAAATCGCGGTTAGTAGCGGCAATCACCCGGGCATTGCTCCGGATGGATCCAGTCCCACCGACACGTCCAAATTCGTGTTCCTGCAGAACACGCAAGAGAGCGATCTGAGTCTCGGCAGGAAGCTCTCCGATTTCATCGAGGAAGACCGTGCCTCCTTCCGCCAACTCAAAGCGCCCTAAACGCCGCTGAGTTGCTCCCGTGAAGGCGCCCTTCTCATGGCCAAACAATTCGGACGCGATCAAGTCGCGTGGAACTGCGGCGCAGTTAACACTCACGAAGGCCCGCGAGGAGCGGTGGGACCGTCTGTGGATGGCGCGAGCGACAAGTTCTTTGCCCGTCCCTGTTTCACCGGTGATCAGAACCGTGGAGTCAGTGGGAGCAACTTTGGATACACGAGAGAGCACCGCGTGCAGGGCGGGAGAAATCCCTACGATCTCCTCGAACATCGATGCCCTATCGATTTCTTCGCGCAACGCAACGTTCTCGTCCTGGAGCCGCTGCTCAGCATGCTTGCGATCCTCGATATCGGTCGCCGCAGCGTACCAACGTGTGGGGCGTCCTTGTTCATCCAGCGTCGGATTGTAGCGGATGAGAAACCAGCGATACTGCCCGTCTCTTCTCCTCAGCCGCACTTCAACATCAAGCGAGGACCCGCTCAAGAATTTGCTATAAACTTCTCTCGTTATGCGTTCCCAATCCTGTGGATGAAACAATCTGTCAGGGTCGGCGGTCTGCCACTCCTCAAGAGTCAGACCGTGATAATCGAGGGCGGCATGGTTGTTATAAAGACGCCTTCTGTCTGGTCCCATTACCGTGACGTGCTGAGGCGTAAAATCAACGAGCTGTCGAAGCTCCTTTTCGCTCTGCCGGACCTTTTCTTCCGCCCGCTTGCGCTCGGTGATGTCCGTAACTGCTCCCACGAACTCAAAGCCGTCCTCGTTCTCTGAGGGACTACCTATGACCCGTAGGTATTTAACGGATCCATCAGCCATCAACAACCGTTGTTCAAAATCGAAATCCGTCTTCTCACGCGAAACGCGGTCCATTAGTTGCTGCACAGCCGGCCTATCTTCCGGGTGAGTGCGTTGCATTATCAGTTCGATCGTAACCTTGGCTGTCGGCTCATATTCAAATATCCGGAAGGTTTCTCGAGACCAGTAAATCTCCCCGCTGGAAACATCCCAGCCGAAACTTCCTGTGTGGCTCAATTTCTGCGCTTCGGCCAAGTAAGCTTCACTGCGTCGCAGCTTCCCTTCCGCCCTCTTTGTAGCGGTGACATCCATCACCGCCCCAATAAACTCGATGATTCCTGGGTCATTCTTTGATGCGTGAGCCACAATTCGAACATGCTTGACCGAATCATCAGGCATTAAAAGGCGACATTCGACATTGCAGCCTTCACCGCCGCGGGACGCCCGATCGATTTGCTCCTGAACCAAAGGTCTGTCGTCCGGGTGGACCCTTTGAAGAACGCGTTCTACGGCGGGTTGGGTGGATCGGTCGTATCCATAAATTCGGAAGGTTTCTTCCGACCAGAACATCTCGCCTGTCGAGAGTCTGCACCCGAAGCTGCCGGTCTGACTCAGTCGCTGGGCCTCGGTCAAGTAGGCTTCGCTGCGGCGTAGCTTCTCATCTGCTTGCTTGCGTTCGGCTCTCTCTCTAGCTTCACGGAGCGCACGCACCACCGACGGCACAAGCCTCGATAGTCTCGTCTTCAGAACATAATCCGTAGCGCCAATTTTGAGCGCCTCAGTCGCTACTTCTTCGCCGAGTGTTCCAGAGACAAAGATGAAAGGCACTTCCGGACAGGCCTTCATTGCAAGCTTCAATGCGGAAATGCCGTCGAACGAGGGAAGAGTGTAATCTGCTAGAATCAGGTCAATTCCGCCTTGCTCAAGGGAGGCCAGCAGGGCAGCCCGAGTATCGACCCGGGTTACTTCGCAAACGATGTCCTCTGCCTCAAGCAGATCCTGAATCAGCTTCGAGTCGTTAGGATCATCTTCGATCGACAGAATTCGCAATGCATTCCGCATGCTCACTTCCTACGATGTTCACTTCCTTACGCTCCCCGGTGGCGGCTCGTTGATAACTGCCCAGAAAATGCCCAGTTCCTTGATGGCATTCACAAACTCATGAAAGTCAACTGGCTTTACCACGTACGCGCTCACTCCGAGTTTGTAGCTTGCTACCATGTCCTTTTCCTCTTTCGATGAGGTCAGCACCACCACGGGCATCATTCTCAGCTTTTCCTCGGACTTTATCTGCTTCAACACCTCAAGCCCATCGACCTTGGGTAGTTTTAAATCCAGCAGCACGACTGCCGGGTTGTCGCTGGACCGTGTCTTGAATTTGCCTCGCGAATAGAGGTATTCCAGGGCTTCTTCGCCATCGCGTGCGACAATGACCTCGTTGGCAAGGTTGTATTCCTCAAGGGCCGTCAGGGTAAGTTCCACGTCTTTAGGATCGTCTTCAACCAGCAAAATACGTCCCAGTTTGTTCATGGTTTCCATTAGTGTCCTCATGGTTTCGGAACTGAGAAATAGAAAGTCGCACCGCCGTCAATGACGCCCTCAGCCCAGACCTTGCCTCCGTGACGATGTATTATGCGCTGAGCCGTCGCCAGTCCAATGCCCGTGCCTTCAAATGCATCGGAATCGTGCAGGCGTTGAAACACTCCAAACAGTTTATTCACGTACTTCATATCGAAGCCGACGCCATTGTCCCTAACGAATACAACCAAGTCATTGCTGTTTCCGTCGGCGCAGCCGACCTCGATTTCGGCTTGTGGGCGTGTGCGCGTGAATTTAATCGCGTTTGACATTAGGTTAACCAGTACCAGCCGTAGCATCGAACGGTCTCCATAGAAATCGGGCAATGCGCCGATTTTCCAGGCGATGTTGCGTCCCTCTGTATCGTCCCGAACTTCGGTGAGAGCTTCTCTTACGAGCTGCGTCATGCTACATAGAGTCTTTTGCGTTTCAGCCCGCCCGATTCTCGAAAAAGCCAGGAGATCGTCAATCAGATTTCCCATTCTCTTGGCCGAGTCTAGCGTCATCAGGATGTAGTGGCTGCACTTTTCATCCAAGGTGGAAGATGCCTTCTTTTGAAGCAGCTCAGTATAACCAGCCATATGGCGGAGGGGCGCACGCAGGTCGTGCGAGACGGAATAAGCAAATGCTTCCAGTTCCTTGTTGATAGCTTCGAGTTCCGTTGAACGCTTCGCAAGCTCCTGATTGAGAGTTTGGATTTCTTGCTCCCGGCGCTTGCGCACGGTGATGTCATTGTTCGTTTCCAGGACGGCGATAGGCTGCTCCCGCTCGTCTCTGCGCAAGGACCACCGACTCGCCACGATTACTTGGGTTCCGTCCGCTTTGGTGTGCTTGAGTTCGCCTTCCCAACGCCCGGTCCGTAGGAACTCTGCCTGGACGTCGTCGAGCGGCGACGAAAAAACGGTCCGCAGAAGTTCATGAGAGCTCTTTCCAATCGCCTGCTCTGGCGTCCAGCCGTACAACTCCTCAGCCCCTCGATTCCAGTACCGAATGCTGTCACTCATATCACGGACGAAAATCGTGTCATGTGTGAGATTGAGCAGGCTGCTTCGTTCCGACACTTCGATTTCGAGCTCGGCCTCGACGCGGCGTCGAACAGAGCTAAACCAGCTGACTAGCCATGCGAATAAGGCGAAAAGAATAAAGTAAGGGATGCTTTGAGAAGGTTCTACGAAGAAGTGAGCGAAGCTTATGAATGAGAGTAGAAGCGCGAGCACGGCAGCCCCAGTCCCTCCATACCAGGCGGCCACCGCGATGGCAAACAGGAAGAGCGTTATGTTGCGGAGCTGGAAGCGCTGGATGAGAAGCGCCCCGCCGAGCGCCACGGAGACGGAAAGCAGTGCAAGACCGTAGCGTAGGACGAGGGACTGGGCAATCCGTAGTTGGAGCTTCGGCCGGGCCATGGCTCCTTCACTTCGACACTTTGCGCCATTTATAGGCGCCAAGTATACATCCCCGAGGCTCATCGGCGCGTCACCATACTCGTTCGGCAGCGGTAAACTGGGCCTTGCGGGTCTCGGCTCAATTCACTTGGCGGTTCCACACGCGTAAATTAGCTTTTGCTGGATAACACAGCTTAGCGAAGCAATGGCAAGAGCGTGGTGCGAATCGCCGTTGAAAATACGTTTCGCGAAGAGACCACGAGGATCACAAGCGCCAACGCGTGAATGTAGAGTGCCACTAGAAATTGCACCGAGCGTCGAGTCGATGGCGGCGGCCATGAGCTCCTTTTCGCTTTAGAGATATGCTCCGAGCTCATGCTACCTCTAGCATCCTTGACTCAGTGCTTCGCAATGCCCGCTCCCGAGTACCCTTCCGCCAGCCCACGACAGCTGCAACCCTGGCTTTACTTCCAGCAGCACGTGACTCCTGACTCGTCACTCCCTCCGCCGGGGGATGCGAATTGAGGCCACTATCACGACGCTGTCGCGTCTTGCTCATTGTTCGATCACCCCGGAATTCCGAACTGCGTGTAAGCAGCACGCGCAATTTCTGCCGCGCTCGAAACAATCTGGCTTTCAGGGTCCCGATCCCTAGGCCCAGAATCTCTGCTGTTTCACCGACCGTTCGCTCTTCCAGTCGCATGCGGACGACGGTCCGAAATTCCGCACCTAACTGATTCATCGCTTCGCAAAGAATGCGCTCGTTCTCCAGTTGCTCGTATATTTCCGCAGGGTTTTCCCGTCTATCGGGAATCTCCGGCAGGAACAGTTCCTCGGACTCTGATTCTACGTCGCCAAGTGAGACTTCCCTCCGGGCTCGAGTGCTCCGCAGACACATTAGACCTTCGTTGATTACAATCCGCGTCAGCCAAGTGGAGAAAGACGATTTCTCTTGGAACCTGTCTAGGTGCATAAACGCTTTGTGAAAGCTCTGCTGGACGACATCCTGAGCGTCCTCTCGGTTGCGGGTTATCCTGAAAGCAATCGAGAAAGTCTTTGCTTCGTGCCGCTTCACGAGAAATTCGAAGGCCTGACTCTCCCCGTTCTTTGTCGCTGCGACTAGCGTCGAGTCAGGTTCTTCCCGAAACGCGTTCGTCATCGGTTCACTTGTCATCCTTCTCTTCCTTCCGTCGCAAACATTTCGCGGTCCATCTCACGCGGCAGTCGCCACCTGGAGGCTTATGGCTTTGCGCTATTTCCATGCGTCAGCTGCAACCTTGTGAGTGCCTCCGTAACGATTGACGGCTTCAGTGCCCCAACGGCGGCCAGCCTTGAGGTCGCGAATGCATCCGGCAGCATCCATTCCGTTCAGCATTGCGATTCCCTGCATCGCGCGAACGAGCCGTGGGTAATGCAGCAGGATCGCGGGAAGGTGATAGCTGCGCAGAAACGCGCTACGTGCGTTGTTTGTCGTCACATTCCACCTCCCGGCCAATGCTCCTCAGCCGCTTTTCATCCTGTCGCTATGGCACATATGCAAAGTGCACCTGCGATGCCAATCTCCTTGCGCCGATAGATGCAATCAAATGCTTGATTTCCGAGAGGATGCTCGGAGGAAAGGAATCTGGATCCCGTCAATTCCGCAGCGGCCTGCCTTCATACCGACATGGCTTTTGACACTTCTCGTCGTCCCGTTGACAGGGCCAAAGCCGTGCACTTGAAGGGCTATCCGAAACAAAGGGCGAGTGCTATTTCCGAAGCCCTCTTAGGTTGGAACCGAAGTTGCATCAACGGCCAAGTCATCATCGCCGCTGGCGGCAGAAGGACCTAAATTCTCGCGAGATATGCGCCTTGCCCATTACAACGTATGACTCCCAAGGCGCTGGCGGGATGGCCAGTTACCAACAGAAGGCATCGATTATGAATGTCGCCTCGCGCGCGAGTGAAGAGGGAAAAGCCAATGGCAAAAAAACAGATTGATGGGAACAAGATAGGGAGGATCAGCGCGCAGCCTCGTCTGCATCAACGAGCAGGCGCAATCCAGTCCTATGGAACGGTGAATCACGCCCTTCCACTCGAGCTCGAAGAGCCAGTTCGGTTGGAAATGACCGAACAGCTTAACCAATTGCTTGCTGACACGATGACACTGCGTGACCTCTATAAGAAATCGCATTGGCAGATCGCTGGTCCGACCTTTTATCAACTCCACCTGCTTTACGACAAGCACCACGATGAACAAGATGAACTGGTTGATGTGATTGCCGAACGGGTCCAGTTGCTTGGCGGAGTCAGCCTGGCCATGGCCGCCGACGTAGCCGAAACGACCCAGATCGAAAGACCTCCTCGCGGCCGCGAAGAACCACCGGTGCAGCTGTCACGATTGGTGGATGCTCACCGAGTCATCGTTCGCCAGGTTCGTACGCTGGCCAAACGCGCATCTGTGCTCGGCGACGACGGGACGAATGACCTGGTGGTCAGTGAAGTGCTCCGCACCAATGAGCTTCAACTCTGGTTCCTGAGCGAGCATCTGGTCAACGTTCCATTGGTCAGGGCGCAGGAGCCCTCGAGCGATGCGGGCGCAGCCTAGTAACGGGCGTTCGATTCAACCAACGCTGAAAACACATTATGCCGGAATCAGCGCAGCAGTTGTTGTGTAGATATTTGACAAACGCGGCCGCGGAGTTAGGGCGTCGCTCTGTTTGCCGTCCGCCTCTGGCTTGCGGGACCGTGGATTCCTGAATGGTGGACTTGCTTTATGACTGCTAAGAAGAAAGCGAACAAAAAGCCAAGGAGCAGAGAAGGTCGAAACACACCGGGCGGAAAGAACGGTGTTAGGAAGAGAACCGTCGAATCCGAACGATCCCGATCATTTGGGGGACAACGGTCTGGAGACATGCGGCGTTTATCTAACGTCGAGCGCGCGGATTCGGAGAGTGTCGAGGAGTTGCTCGAAGAGGGAAACACCTTCGAAGCGGGCGTAGTAAAAGGCGTGGAAGACGCCGAAGATGCCGATGAGACGGAAGTTCATACCCATCAGATACCTCAGGACGATGTTCCCGACGAATACCAGGACAAAGATTAGGTGTCCTGATCACTGCAGCATCGCCTCGCGGTAAAGTCCTACCACATCAACGGTCGACCACGCGTTGCCACCTAAAATTCGAAAAACCGGTGCGCCTGGGTTCCACGCTCTTCAGTCCGTATTTTCTCGCAACAAGTAGAATCAGCTTCATGAAATTCTCCAAACTCCTCTTTCGTGCGTAATCGTCGTTCATAACGCGCCTTGCGCGGCGGTCGCGCTGTCGTTATAGCATCACCTGGAGACCTCCGAACGACACGTGTCTTGACACATAGTGCAGCATCCTCAGGCCTAAACGGACTGTTGTCGCGAGAAAAGAACAGATTTCGATGTTGGCCCGATGCTTGCAATAAACAGAAGTGAAATGAAAACGACACAGCAACGTGACGGTCTCGGCCGGAGTCGCTGGCGCAACAACATCACTCGCGAGCTGCTGAGCAATGCGAGACACAGGCATTCCATGGACGAGCCAGCCGTTACTGTTCCCACAACCGTCACTCAAACCAGCTGTCAGGAGGAGTCCCGATGACTTTCCGCATCTCAATGGCTGTTCTCGCGCTCCTCGTTTTGGCTGGGTATCCGCAAGTCAAACCACAAACCAACAATAGCTACAACGGATTGGACCTGGTCGATAAGACGGGAAACATTCGCAAGCCAAGCGGCTACCGAGACCGCTACCAGGCGCTTGGAACGTATGCGGTGGTGGATCTCAACGGCGGTACCGACATGCACTACACGTACGCGTCGCCGGCCGCGGCTGAGTACTACCGCAAAACTGGAAAGTTTGCCGATGGAACGGTACTGGTCAAGGAAGTCTTCGGAACCGATCACGCGCAAATGACGACCGGGGACGCACATTGGGCTTCGGGAGTGAAGGTCTGGTTCGTCATGATCAAAGACGAAACAGGACGCTATCCCGGCAATCCACTGTGGGGCGATGGATGGGGGTGGGCGCTTTTTAAGTCCGATGCGCCCGATAAGCAAGTCGCAACGGACTACAAAAAAGACTGCCTGGGCTGCCACATCCCTGCAAAAAACACGGACTGGGTCTACGTGCAAGGCTACCCAGTTCTCGCCGCAAAGTAAGCAGCACGATGCGACGGGAACTGATTTTCGAAAGTGGCTCAAAGGAGGCTATGCAATGCAAAAGTATATAGGTGTATTGGTGCTCATCGTGGGAGTGAGCCTGGCGGCTATGAGCTCGTTCCCGTCTAACACAAGCCGGGTTGCGGCTGAGACGCAACAATCGACGGCTGCGTTCGATTCGGATGGCAAGATGAAGTTGCCAAACCCAGCCAGCTTTCGCAGATGGGTCTTTGTGGGCGCTCCCTTGACCCCCAATGGTCTTAACAACGGAAAGGCAGGCTTCCCCGAATATCACCATGTATACGTCGAAGAGAAGAATGTCGATGTATATCTGAAGACGGGCACCTTTCCCGAAGGAACAGTCATTGTAAAAGAACTGACTCGGGTTCTGAATCCGACTTTTCCAGACGGCTCTCGCACCGAACCATCCGGACGGGGGTATTTCAATGGCGAGTTCAACGGCATCGACGTAACGGTGAAAGACAGCAAGCGCTTTGCTAAGACCAACGGCTGGGGCTTCTTCACTTTCGGGCATCATCCATTGCCATATGAGGAGACCGCTGCGGAATCATCTGTGACTCAGTGTGCGGGATGCCATATCGCCAATGTAGCCAAAACCGACATGACATGGGTTCAGTTCTATCCGTTACTTCGAGACAAAGACAAAACGAATTAGGTATCCGGGTTTAAGTCTAACTTCAAGAAAACAAAAAGGAGAAATAAGTATGCCAAAGGAGATGGGTATGTCGAAAGAAATGGGTATGTCGAAAGAGATGAGCATGAACGGTCGTGGCGGTCATCTCTACATGCAAACAAATGAGGTCAAGAACGCGATCATTCACTACCATCGCTCCACTAACGGCACGCTCACAGAGGTGGAACGTGTCGCCACCGGCGGTGCAGGTTCGGGGACTTTCAAGCCGATCAGCGGCCAGGAGAGCGCGCCCAACTCGTTTGAAGGGGCGGGCAGCGTCATCCTGTCATCAGATCGCAGGTTTCTGTTTGCCACAAACGGCGGGGACAATTCGGTTTCCAGCCTGGCCGTAGCCGCAGACGGCCGGCTTACGCCGATCGACACCAAACCGACTGGGAACGCTGTGGAAGGAAAGAGCGGCACTGCCAAATCGCTGGCATATTCTCCGTCCAAGGACATGCTTTACGTGGTCCACTCCTTCGGACCCGATCATATCCGGCTCATGTCGGTCTCGAGCGATGGGAAGCTTACGCCGCGCATGGAGCGATACACGGCGAATACACCGGAGAAACCACACCGTGTTCCAACTATGGGTGTGCTCTCACCCGATGAGAAATTCCTCCTTGTCGGCACCACGTTCGATCTGCCCATTGCGATCTCCGGCGTCTATCCGGACGGTTCACCCATTCTCTGGGTGCCGGGACCAGATGGCAAACCACGGTCGGTCGCCTCGAATGCGCCAGATCCCGACGGCATCGTCATATTCCGCGTGAATGCAAACGGCACGCTCAGCGACCCCTCGTTCCAGGACGGAGGGGGCGGTTCTCCTTTCTACATCGCTTTCCTGAACAACCGACCGGATACCTTCATCGTCGGATACGCCGTCGGTGACGGAGTCAGCTTGTGCCGCATTGACGAAGACGGCAGAATTGGCGTCGGCAAAGTCGTACCGATCGACACAAGGCGAGGCAAGATTGCTGAACTTTGCTGGCTGTCCGTCTCCCCCGATGACCGACTCTTGTACGGTACGGTTTTCGGGTACAGCAACGTCACCACCTTCCATATTGACGGCCTCGAGATCAGGGTCGCGAAGGATCCTGCGTGCCCCGACGTCGAGGGCGATGGCACCTTCAGGGGGCTTTGTGGAGATGTCAGCAGCGGTCCCAGCGACAACTGGGTTTCGCCGGACGGCGCCTTTTTCTACCAGATCTACGGGAACGCCTCGAAACTGGTGGGGTACGCCACCAAGCCAGACGGCTCGCTAGAAGAGGTTACCAGTGTCGCCATCCCGTACAACAGCCCGGAGGGCTTGGCGGGATTCTGATTGCCCCATGGGCGGACGCGATGAACGGCCGCTCCGGGATAGCACGTGGCTCCGCTGTGCCGAGCCCAATCCCGGAAGCGGCCGCACCGCCCGCGATACGCTTCACCGTATTCACAAAAAAGAGCGGCATAGGCGAAGCACGATCACGGACAACTGTGCGTGGACGACCGAAGAGACCGGGGACAACTAATGTGCGATACCGCGTCGCTCTCTTACTTCACTGACGATGCGAGCGCTTTCGATGCACCGGCGCGACGCTCGGATAATCCATCGGATAAAGATCTGCAGAGAGCACAAGGCTCTTGCCGAATCGTACTCGGAAGCTCCGAAAGAGGCACTCGCGTCATGGACGTTTACCAAAGATCTCCGATTCGCGTTCTCTTCCCAAGAACGGCTGGCACCCAAGTGCAGGAGGCCGTTCTTGTAAATACCTCCGGAGGCATTGCCGGAGGAGACTGCCTTGAATCAAGCGTGACAGCGATGGACAACGCTTCCATCGCAGTCACAACTCAGGCGGCGGAGAAGGTCTATCGCGCAATCAACGAATCCGCGCACATTACGACGACCCTGAGGGCGTCTGACGCGGCGAAACTTGCGTGGCTACCACAGGAAACGATCGTCTTCAATCGCGCGCGTGTCTGCCGTCGCACACAGATCGAAGTCTCGTCGGGGTCGGAACTCCTCGCCCTGGAGTGGTTGGTGCTCGGCCGCGCGGCGCACGGAGAGAAGATCTCCGCCGGAGACATCATGGACAGTTGGCGCGTCAGGAAAGACGGTCGGCTCGTCTGGGCCGACAGCTTTCGCGCCACCGCTGAGGTTTTTTCACATCTTTCTCGGAAGGCATTGCTGTCGGATTGCACCGCCCTCGCAACATTGCTCTATTTCGGGCCTGACCTCGAGGAGCGTTTGCAGTTCATACGCGACGTGGCTTCTTCACTCGAGTGTAAATGCGCGGCGACGTTGGTTGGTGGGCTGATGGTTGTT
>Ga0207086_1034_pt1 | contig 34080 bp, 21 predicted proteins | sample Alteio_BWMinHeat_54_FD_153540 | JGI IMG/M metagenome (GOLD analysis project Ga0207086, IMG submission 153540) | Enriched cells from forest soil in Barre Woods Harvard Forest LTER site, Petersham, Massachusetts, United States -... | ecosystem: Environmental > Terrestrial > Soil > Temperate forest >... | reverse complement strand
CGATGCGACGCACGACGTGGATGGGGCGCGTGAGCTAATCGTCAAGTCGCAGACAGTCGAAAGCAAGGAACTCCTGATATCGGTCAGCGATACCGGCGTGGGGCTGCCCCGCCACCAGGCGGACCAGATATTTAATGCCTTTTTTACCACCAAGCCCCATGGGACCGGCATGGGGCTTCGCATCAGCCGCTCCATCATCGAATCGCATGGCGGCCGCTTGTGGGCTGCCGACAACTCGCTGCACGGTGCAAGTTTTTATTTCACTCTACCCACCGAAGACAAGCCAGATGAATGACGGCCGCAGCGCTCCCCACGGTGTTTGTCATTGATACGATGCCGACGTCCGCACATCCATCCAGGGTCGCAAGAATGGAAATCTTTTCTTGTTCAGCGTGAGTAATTCCCTTGCACGTCTCGGCCCCGCCGTCCCGAGGAACTGTCCCAGTGGAGCGATCGGTGGTACCTGTCCTCCTTTGAGCCTTTCGGCAAACCACGGAATCCATGCGTATAGGTCATAGACCGACGAGTCCAAGAGAGTTGTACCTTGCCTGGGAATCAACAGCTGAAGCCGGGAAATGTGGTCCAAGTTGAATCCGAACGCAGCCAGCCAATCGTACAACCGGTAGTTGGTGATATGGCTGAGAGCGAGCAACTGGTGAATGGTGGGGATCAAAGTAGGATTTGCGACGTCGTAATACAAGTTGTGGGGAACATAGAACCGGGAGGAACGGCCGAAGATTTCAGCGGACTGCTGACATGCGCGGTAGAGAGTTAATCCTCTAGTAGAAAGAATTTGCCGTACTTGGTTGGCCCGGTCCATTCGAAGGGACATTAATCTTTGGCCGTATAGCCAAGATTCCGCCCACGGTGCAAACAATCGCGGCAGTGGCCGCAATTGCGACCAGCCGGGAGATTTTCCGCAGTTGGTACTAAACCTGTGTATGGATAGATGAAGAGTTACGTGGCTGGACATGGACGAGCCACCGGCGTAGGATTACCCGCCAATGGACGCACGGAAACCGAGTCCGAGTGCAGGAGAGCGCCTGAAGGCACTGCGCGAAAGTCTTGGATTGACCACACGCGACGTGGAGGAGAAGAGCCAGGGGATTGCAGAGGACAGACACAACCAGGAGTATCACATTTCCCATGCCTGGGTGACGGACATCGAAAACGGAAAATTCACTCCCAGCATTTACAAGCTCCAAACGCTCAGCGCTATCTACAATCGAAGATTCACGGAACTGACTTCATATTACGGAGTACCGGTTGGCGAGTTAAGCCGCTATCGCACGTCAATCGGTGTTCCCAAAACACATCTGTTGGACATCGGGTCCGATCTGGAGACCGAGAATGTGTCATTGCCAACGCAGTTTAAGCCTGAATTTCGATTGGAGAAAACAAATCTGCTTGCCCGAGTCGTGGAAAAGTGGGATCAGATCCCGGTGGGTTTCTTGCAACATCTGGATTTGCGCAGATCCGTATACGGCTATATCGGGCTGGAAGACTACACGCTCTTTCCACTCATCCGTCCCGGTTCGCTTGTGGAGATTGATGCAAATCAAAGAAAGATCAGCACCGAGAAATGGAATACGGAGTTCGACCGTCCCATCTACTTCGTGGAACTGCGAAACGGTTATGTTTGCAGTTGGTGTCAGTTGGACCGGGGTCAGCTGATCGTAATTCCCCACCCTCATTCCCACCAGGACGTTCGCCGATTTGACCATCCCACTCAGGCAGAAATCGTAGGCAGGGTGACCGGTGTAGCAATGAGAATTGTCAGTGAAAAAGAGCCGGAGGCGGGGGAGCACTCGACTAGTACGTCCCGTTGATACCATGGACGGCAATCAAAGGTTGGCCTTGCTGGAAATCTAAATACGCCGAGGAAAAGAAACTAACCTGTGGCAATTACGCCATTGGCAAGACCGAAGAGTGCGACCTCGCCTGCTCGATTGTTTCCAAGATCAAGACATTCTCGTCTCGGAATCGGGATTCGAGATCCAAGGACCCCAACAGGGCCGATATCTCCTGCTATGACTAGACGAGGAGTCCTGGCCCGTCCGGACGAGGTCAAGGTCGGTGTGTCTCGATCCCAAGTACAAGGTTGAGTTTTGCAGCCTGGGTGAACGCGCGGAAGTCCCGGTCCCGCGTGATGAGAGGAATGCCTTGGTCGATACAGCTTTGGGCGATCAGGGCGTCTCCGAGACGCGCCTTGCGGCGCGTTGCGAACACCTCAGCCCGCAACGCTGCCGCCCGTTGCCAATAGCCAGATGCGACCTCGATCAGAGGTACTTCAGAGATTGTTTCAGCAACGTCTGAAGGAAGCTTCGGGTCACTTAAGAGCTCCGTGAGCACAACGGGCACCATTACCAGCTGGCGATCTTCCAAGGCACGATCGAGCAGCTGTACATCCTCACCACTGCTCCCTTCCAGAAAGGCAATCCAACTGCTTGTGTCGGCCGCGATCACCGGTCGGCCTTCAGCTCTGCCAGCGTGCGCGAGAAGCGAACCTTGCCTCGAAGTTTCCGCAGCCGAGCATAAGTGCGGGAGGCGGCAACCAGCTGTAGCCCAGTGCGGACGGTCTGGGTGACACCTGTACCGCTAGCTCGCTGCGCCTTTTCAAGAAGCCCCAGCGGTACCTCCACTGTAATCTTCCGCGCAGTATCCATAATGCCTCCATCGTACCATACTCGATACCAGCATCGCATATGGTGTCTCGTTTTTCGCCTTTCTCAGAACGCTGTGACTAGACCTATCAAACAACAATACGAGGGAGCACTGCGTGTAATTGCAAAAATCAGTGTCTGGACGACACGAAACTTTCGGCCTGCTTCGGATCGCCGCATCCTGAATAACGTGGCAGGATTGGGATAGGGGTAGATGGGTCGCGAGCGCTCTTCAGTCGCCGTTGCTTAGCCTCGCGGCGATCAGCTTTTCGGGCGCCCGTCCCTTCCCTACCCAAGGTCAAGGGCAGTCGGAAAACTACTTCGAGGGCAAGATCAGATTTGTTACCAATCCGAGAACGACAGCCAGGGCCACTGTTACGAGCGGGCCAACTTCGCATCGCAACCCGAGGTAAACAATATTCAGCGTCACAAGCAGAGTCAGTAAGAACCGACCGGACACCTCGAGAACCTGGGCCCTCTCAATTCTCATTGTAGTTTGTCTGAGTGCTTTGTCTGAATGGGATACGGATGATTGCTTCGCTCCGCGAATGCCTGCTTGAGGTCTGCCCCGCAGAGTCCGCACCTCGGAGACTTACTTCTATCAATGTGGATGAGGAGAAACCGGCAAAGCGGGCAAACGGAGATCATTGGCGATTGGCAGACTGGGCACCGTTCAGGAGTGTCTGTACGCGTTCCGGTTCTCATGTCCTGGAGCTCGCGGCTGAAGTCACAGGTTGAGGACGAACAAATCGCATGTGGAGGCATCGTGCCCTCTGCTTGGCGCTAAATGCTTTTACAACATGATATGTGTTAAGTAAAGTTAAATATAGTAGATATAATCAGCAGAAAAGGACCTTCGGAGAACTTGAAGGAAATCTTCAAGTGGCTAAAGCCGCATATGCCAAAGCAGATGCGCCCTATGCAAGATAAGCTCGGACTGCGTGTCCTTGTATCGGGTGGGATGTGCCTCGTCAAAATCCGAACCCCGTTTGGAATGAATAGCATGGAGAGAGGTCCCGTAACATTCCGGGCGCGAACGTCACTTCTACGCCCAGCGCCGCGGTCACACCTCAATAATTCTGTTCCGAACTGCATATAGCACCAGGTGACCTAAGGAGTGAAGGTTCAGCTTTATCATGATTCGTGCGCGATATGTCTCGGCTGTCCGCACGCTGATCCCCAGCGCCGCCGCCACTTCTTTGTTGCTCTTACATTCTGCCAGCAGTTGTAACACCTTGCGTTCTCGCTGCGACAACTGGCGCGCCCATCCGCCTCCATCTCGACCACGCTTCTCCATGCCGTCAATTGAGTTTCCCGCCGGTGCGGTCCAATGTGTTCCGCCAACGAGCTGCATCTGCGGCACACTCACTGAATGATAGGGTCGCGTGACTGCGGCGATGTTTTGCGCTTCTGCGATGCAGTGTTCAACCAATTCGATGGCTCGCGCGAGCAACCCTGTCTGCTCGTCCACGCATCCCCCCGTCATTCCGCGGTACTGCAATTCCGTCTTCAAGGCGGCTCCCACATGCAGTAAATTCCCAATCATGCGGCTCAACGACCGCCCCAGGTTCTTCTTTTCCGTGATTTCGAGCACCACCCCGACGACCTGCGTCACACGTCCTTCCAAATCTCGAACTGGAAAATAGCTCAATACCCAGTGTCCTACCTCCGGTCGCGATGGCAGTTGTGCCCTCAACTCCAGATTGGAAACCGGTTCGCCGCTCTGCAGCACTTGCTCCATTGCTCCTTCCACCTTGGCCGCTGCACCTCCCAGCACATAGCGCAGCTTCCGGCCCAAGTGTCCGGCGACTGACACTCCATTCATTGCGGCCAGCGTCCCATTGATGGCGCGAAAGCGCATCCGCGAGTCCACCACGGCCACCCCCACGACCGACGATGCAAACAGCGTAGGCAGCAGCGGCCCCGCTGCTCCGTAAGCGTCGAGAGGCGCGTTTCCCGGAAGTCCTCCTGCCACACCTCCGTTGAGCCTCACGATTTCCCCCCCACGTCAAGTTCCCGAGACGCCCAGCATTTTCCCACGAAGCGCCTCCCACAATGGATGCCTTCGATCCAACGCGTTCCCACGCAGGAACTCGGCCAGAGTATAAGACACGTCGTACCTCATGGTACGTAGTTTATGGGATTGCACAATTGACTTCCAGTCTGTATTAACTGGCCATCTACTTCACGCGGGGAATCATTCAGGACCGTCCCCTCGACGCGGATCGCAGTCGTTGCAAGGAGGCTTTTTGATGGAGGTGATGCTAGTCTGCGAGAACCCTGCTTGCCGTTTTCTCCTCGATTTGCGGGAAGTCGTGACAACTGTCAACCGCTCATCCCTGGTCCTCAGCGGCTGCCCGGAATGTGGGCGCAGTTGGTCGGACCGCTGCCCCTTCTGTTCACAGGATCTCGATGTTAGTTGGAAGGAGCATCATCCACATTGTGCCGCTTGCCATCTGGCGCTTCGCCCGGAGCCTCCGGAGCAATCCCATCCTGTCTGACGTGCAGGCTTCCGACTGCTGTTGTGGCGGCGGCAAGTTGCTGACCGGCCAACTTAGTTTTTGACAGGGATAGGGAGAAGAGAAGAAATGGAAGACTCGGCATAAGCAGAATCAGATGAATTTCGGCGCTCATGATAAGGCCGCGCAGGCGTCTCCTTATCCGAAGATCGCGCTGACCGTCCGTGATTCGGCGTGTTCAAGGCTTCCTACGTTTTGTGTCTCTGCCGGAAACAAGTATTAACTGCCGAAGACGTTCGTGCTCAGGAATTCATTGCGGAATTTGCCCTGGGGGTCGTACTTCTTGCCCAATTGAATAAAGTCGGGCAACCTCTGATAAATAGATTTCAGCTCCGGTGGTGACGTCGTAAACAATTTTCCCCAGTGCGGCCGGGCCTTAAATGGAGCTAATTCTTTTTCAATCACCGGCAACAGGTTTCTGACCGCCGGCCAGTCCTGTTTCCAGGTAAAGTGAATGGTAATGCAGGGTTGTTCGTAACAAGGACTCAGCCATAAATTGTCGGCGGCGATCGTACGGATTTCCGAAATCATTAAGTGCGGACTGACCTGGTCGCGGAGTCGTTCAACCGCCAGAATTGCTTCGACTGCATGCTGACGGGGCACGAAGTACTCCGATTGCAACTCTTTACCAGCGCTAGGCGTGAACCCCATGCGAAAGTGCGGCAGCCGTTCATACCAAGGGCCAGGCACGCCCATCTGTTCCGTACAGTTCTCGGCGGAAAGTTCAGCGATAGGGTGCAGATTCTTGGTAGCACGTTTCGCCCCGAAGAATTCCGGGGTCGCGTCAAACGATTGCCCCTCTTCAACGCGGTTTTTGATCCAAACTTCGTTCATCCGCTGGTTCTGCCAGTCGGTAAAGAGACTGACACTGTACCCGCTGGATTGGATGGCATCAAAGTGGTCCTTCACTGCACCGAGCGGCAGGTTTTCATACACGTACTGCCGCATCATGAAGGCTGGCTGAATATCGAGGGTGACCTTTGTGATGACCCCCAGCGCACCAAGCCCGACGACGGCTCCCAGAAACGCTTCGCCGTCTTGATGGCGGGACAGCTTAACTACCTCGCCAGCGGCCGTGACGATCTCAAGTGCTGACACTGCCGTCGCGAGATTCCCATTCTTTTCGCCCGAACCATGTGTTGCGGTGCTGCACGCTCCAGCTATAGATATATGGGGCAAGGAGGCCAGGTTGTGCAACGCAAAGCCCTTGCTATGGAGCAGCGGACACAGTTGACCGTAAGTCATGCCTGCATCGACCGTCACGGCGTGCGCCTCCGGCTCCAGCACAACTACCTTGTCCATCGATTTCAAGGACAGGAGGTTATGCGTGCTATCTGCTATGTTGTTGAAGCAGTGGCGCGTTCCCAGTACCTTTAGTTTGCTCTGTTTCTTGACGTAACTCCGCACCTCTTCAAGCGAGTTGGCAGAGTACAAGCGATCAGTACGGTATTCGAGATTGCCCGCCCAGTTCTTCAGTTTGTCCTGCGTCGCCCAGGCCAACAGGGCCGAGATTGCCGGGCTTGCCATCACCGCAGAGAAGAGCCTGATAAAAGTTCTCTTATTCATAGCCTTAGCCCAAGCAGAATCGACATTGACCGCCGGAATTTCCTCTTCTTTGGCTTCGAAAACGCGGCAATTGTACACCTATTTCTTGTCCTTTCAGCGCGCGCTGATCCGGTTGGTCGAGCTTGAATGCGCTATGCGGACGACGCTGAAGAACTATTTCTGCCAGTCTTCTGCGCCGAATACTGCTCATTGGGACAAACAACGGGGCTAACCGTGCCGCTCTATGAGGGAAAGATGTGTAAAGTAAGATGTCTTCGGCGTCGGCGTTCTATGCCGGGCGGTCACTCGAGCCAAGGACTGAGATGGAATACATGAAGCTTCGGCTGCCCAACCAACTCCCATTCTTTGTGGCGATGGTCGTCCTGTTAGCTTTTCCGGCAAAGGCCCAGCACGGCCCAAGCGGCGCGGCCGAACAGGCGAACAAGAGTCACCCTAAGTTCACCGATGCGACTTTCGCGCTTGGATTGAATTTTCGGAACATGGCCTCGCACACTTCGAAAAAATACCTGATTGAGACAATGGGCGCGGGTGTGGCGTTGTTTGATTACGACAACGACGGGCGTCTGGATATTTTTGCCGTCAATGGAGCGCCGCTCATCGAGCCGACGCCCAAGGGAGCTATCCCGCAGAAGACGGGTCCCAAGTACTGGAATCGTCTTTATCATCAAAAGCAAGACGGCACGTTTGAAGATGTAACGGAAAAGGCCGGCTTGCAAGGAGTCGGATACGGAATGGGAGTCGCGGTGGGGGACTACGATAATGATGGCTACGAAGACCTATATGTGACGGCCTACGGAGGCAACAAGCTCTATCACAACAATGGTGATGGGACCTTTACGGATGTTACGGACAAAGCGGGCGTGGGTGGGAGCGGCTGGTCCACCAGCGCGGCATGGGTTGACTTGGATGGCGATGGTTTGCTCGATTTAGTTGTCCTCCGGTATTTGACGTGGGACTTTGACGACATCTGGTGCGGCGAACATAAGGAAGGCTATCGCGCGTACTGCCATCCTGACTATTTCAAGCCTATTGCACCCTTGGTTTACCACAATGATGGCAACGGTCACTTTACCGAAGTTTCGGAAAAGATCGGCCTCGCGAAGCCGGGCAAAGGCCTGGGCATAGCTATTGCGGATTACGACCGCGACGGGCACATCGATCTCTTTATTGCCAACGATTCCGTGTCGGAATTCCTTTATCACAACAAGGGCGATGGCACGTTTGAGGAGATCGCTTTGGTATCGGGTGCCGCCGTCGATGCCGAGGGCCATACGTTTGCGGGCATGGGAGTGGATTTCGCGGACTACAACAACGATGGCCTCCCAGATCTAGTGATTACCGATCTTGCGAGCCAGATGTATGCCCTCTATCGGAATAACGGCGACGGCACTTTTACCTACGAGAGTTATCCCTCCGGCATCGGCCGCATGACCATGGCGCACTCTGGATGGGGCGTTCGGTTCCTGGATTTTGACAACAACGGATGGAAAGATCTTCTAATTGCCCAGGGGCACGACTTGGACACGATCCAACTGACTTTTCCAAACCTCCGCTACCGCGAACCCATGTTGCTGGCACGGAACACGGGCCACGGATTTGAAGACGTCTCGGCAGATGCCGGCAACGTTTTTCGAGAAGCTTGGGTGGGACGAGGCTTGGCGATCGGGGATATCGACAATGATGGGCGGCTGGACGCAGTCGTGACCACTAATGACGGACCCCTCTACGTCCTGCACAATGCGACCTCAACTCCTAACCATTGGTTGATCTTGAAGCTTGTCGGGCATAGGAGCAACCGGGATGCCATCGGAGCGGAAGTCAGAGTTGCGACTGGGAGGATCACTCAGGTCGCAACCGTAACGACCGCGAGCAGCTATCTTTCCTCCAGCGATAAGCGTGTCCATTTTGGCATGGGAACAGAGACCGTCGCAGCAACGATCGAAATTCGCTGGCCCAGCGGAATTCGTCAGACGCTGAAGAATGTGCCCGTCGACCAAATTCTTCAGGTCGACGAGCCTTTGGGCAATGCGGAGGAAAGGAAACCTCCGGCGCAGTGAAACATTGAATGCAAAGGACCGGCTACCTGTTGCCTGAGGATTTTTTCGGAGCCGCGCTGACAATTTTGCCGGAACCTTCCTTCAAAGTGTGGATGCTATCTGCCGATAGATTGTCGAAGTGTTCCAGGAGCCCGCTGGGCCAACGTACCTGCACAGAATCGATCTTGGTTCTCACGCCAAGGCCGAAATGTACCCGCATGTCATTTTGCGAAATATAGCTAGATCCGCTCCGCACCTCATCGACGAGCGTTCTCTCCCCATTTTTCACGATAATTCTTGCGCCGATCCCATCACGATTAGAGCGAGTACCCACGGTCTTAAACGCAATCCAATGGTTCCCGGAATGGACGCTGTTCACCAACAAGCTCGGCGTTGCATATACATTGTTGATCAGCACTGAGAGTTGTCCATCGTTCCAGAGATCACCCACGGCCAAACCACGCGCGGACGACGACGCATTGATACCGGCTCCAGCATCCGCGGAAACATCAGTAAAGGTGCCGTTACCGTTGTTGTGATACAGGAGACGCTGCTCTTTATATGTGCTTCCCAAGTGATGCTTGTCCACTTCCGGATAGACATGGCCGTTAGCGAGGATAAGATCCGGCCAGCCGTCGTTGTCGAAGTCAAAAAACATAGTGCCCCAACCTAGGTATTGCGTATGCCGCCCCAAGCCAGCACTATACGTGACATCGGAAAAAACTCCATCGCCGTCGTTGCGATACAGAATTGGAGTGTCATCTGAGAAATTGGTTTTGAAAATGTCGAGCCGCCCGTCGCCGTTGTAATCTGCGACCGTGGTTCCCATGCCAGCTTGTTCGCGTCCGTCTTCGTTAAACGCCACTCCTGCCATGACCGCTACGTCTGTAAAGGTCCCGTCGCGATTGTTGTGATAAAGGATGCTCGGCGCGCTGTCACAGGCCACGTAGATATCTGGCCAGCCATCGTCGTCAAAGTCCAGCGTGGAAACACTGAACGCGAAGTGCCCGCTCGTGCGATCGATGTGGGCCTTGGCAGTGACATCCGCGAAGGTGCCGTCACCTCGGTTTTCATAAAGGATATTTTTTGAACCGCGCAGTCCACGGGGTCCACACATCACCGGGATTCCCTTCCAATTACAGGATATCCCTTCGCCCGGGGCAGGAGCCGTAGATAGATCAAAATCCACATAATTTGCAACGAATAGGTCAAGGTGTCCGTCACGGTTGAAGTCAATAAACGCACAGCCGGTACCCCATGCCTTTCCTGACCCGGCTACCCCAGCTTTCTCGGCCACCTCCGTGAAGACGCCATGGTCATTGTGATACAGCCGGTTCTTGCCATAATAGGTGACGTAGAGATCTTCCCACCCGTCGTTGTCGTAGTCTCCCACGCAAACTCCCTGGCCCCAGCCCGTAGCGACGAGTCCCGCCTTCTCAGTCACGTCGGTGAAAGTTCCATCATGATTGTTGTGATACAAATGGTTCGTAGGAGCCTTATCGGCGGGGAAGCCCTCCAGCGTTGTGCCATTCACGACGAAGATGTCGGGCCATCCGTCGTTGTCATAATCGAAAATGGCGATGCCGGTTCCAGTCGTCTCGATGATGTATTTCTTGGTGTCCACTCCGCCGAAAATATTTGTCATCGTTAGCCCAGCCTTTTCGCCGATATCCATGAAATTGGCCACGGGAGCTTTTGCGCTCTGCAAGGCTGCCGGCTCCTGAGCGGTTGACAAACCGCCGGCCAGCACGATGAACCCGGCCAAGCCAATTACCAGGTGGCCAACGATGGATATGCAATGCAATGGGGTGTGACGATCCACAAGGTTCCTTTTGGTGCAGGGCTTAGTCTTTCTTGCTTTCCACAGGCATTTGCCATTCCGGTAGCACGAAGTCACCCAACAGATCGCCCTCTGTGGCTGGCGGCCCCTCGGCTGAAGTGTCCGCATACTTTGCGGCGCGCTCGGCGTCTCCCGCCCGTCGATACGCCTGGCTGAGCAGCCGCCGCGCCTGTACGTTGCCCGGGCTCAGGCGCAGTGCTTCTTCAAGTTCAACAATCGCATCGTTTACCCGGCCCAGTGTCAGCTCGGTTTTTCCCAGTTCCAAGTGAGCTTCGGCACTACCCGGGTTGAGTCGTATTGCTTCCTGGAACGCGGGGATTGCCTCCGATCGCTTGCCTGCCCGGTAGAGGGACAAGCCCCGAAAATAGCTGATGAGAAATATTTCCCCCAACTTTTGCTGGGCGGCGGAAAGCTCCGAGGCAGCCTCTTCCGCCCGGCCCATGCGCAGCAGCACTTGAGCCAACCCAATGTAACTCGTCGGCAGCGGATCTCCGGCCTGCACGAGATTCCGAAAAACAGTCTCCGCCTCCGCATAACGTCCAGCCGAGAGGTCTGCCGCTCCGAGCCGCAAATGCAAAGCGTATGACTTGGGATTGGCGGCAAGACCATCCTGGACCGCAGAGACCGCTTCGCTGTATCGGTCCAGCTCCATCAATTCACGCGTCAAATTGAGCCAGTGCTCTTCCCGGTCCGGGCCGAGCACGGCTGCGCGGCGCAAGGCATCAACTGCCGGATCGCCCTTGCCTTGGCGGGCGTGCGCAATACCGGCCAAAGACCACCCCAGGACTATCTGGCCAGATCCCGATCCCGCCAAACGAATGGCGCTGATGAAGTTTTGGGCTTGATCAGCTGCTTCCTCATATCTTCCGGCAAAAAGGTAAGCCAGAGCCAGATCGAACTGAGCCCAGGGAGCAAGTGCAGCGGCTTGTCGGCCGCTCAGCTTTCGCATTAGACCGATGGCGCTGTCATTCTCGTGGACGGCCAAGAGAAGCGAAGCGACGCGCACGGATTGAGCATCAAGGAGTGGAAGAGAAGCCAACTGATGGAGCGTCTTCCGTGCCTCTTCTTGGCGCCCTAGCGTTAAATACCCCGCCGCAACTTCTATTAGAAAACCTGGTTCGACAGGCCACGGTACATCCGAGAGCTCCAGCTCCCGAAACGCCTCAGCGTAGAACTGTCCATCGAGTTGCACTCTGCCGAGATAATAATGGGCAAAAGAGTCTTTGCGCGAAAGTTCCACCGCGCGAACCAGGGCCTCTCGCGCTCGCTCAAGGTTGTGCTCGGTCCACTCGAGGTACCCGAGGTTCCGGTACGCATCCTCCATGAAAGGGTCCAAGCGAATGGCCTCCCGGTACTCGGCAGCAGCCTCCGCGCTTTGGCCCAAGCGGGCGAGCACAATTCCCCGGAAATTGCGGATTCGAGGGTCGTTCGGGTCCTCGCGTTCTGCGGCAGTTAATTCTACGAGCGCCGCATCCGGTCGGTTTTCCTTTAACGCACTAAGGCCCCTCTTGAACGATTCTCCTTGGCCAATGGAGTCCTGATTGCGTGTCCACTTCTGATTATTGGCCCACTCGCAATGGGAAGCAGGAGAAAGGAAGAGTCCAGTCGTCCAAAGGCAAGAAACAAGACCAAGAAATCGATGCTTAAATTTCATGTGAGAGTCAATTGATATCGGTAAGCAGAAGCTGCGAACTTGCTGTCTCTGCCATTCCATCCAATCTCGGGTCTCAGAGCTCGCCAGGATAACTGCACCTGACGCAGGTCACGACCATGTTTTGCCGATTGCCGGTTTTCTACGGATCCTGGGTCGACTTCTCAACTTCGTCCAGTCGTTCCCTTTGCTGCTCAAGTTTCCTGTGTGTTTCCGTGTTCCGGGCCGTCGAGAGTTCAAATTCACGGGCGGCCTTCTCTTTTTGTCCAAGTGCCTGATAGACTTTGGCGAGCTTGTAGTGGACCGAGCCATCACGATCAGCAGAAACCGCGATCTTGAATTCCGCTTCTGCCTTTGCGTAGTCTCGCCGTTCGGAATAGGCGGTGCCAAGGTCACGATGTATGTCAGGATTTTGAGGATTCGCTGCAAGTGCCCGGCTTAGATAAGGGAGCGCTTTGTCCGGCTGGTGCTCCAGAAGGTAGGTATTGCCGAGGTCGTTGAGCGCACCCGCGTGTCGTGGATTCAGTGCCAGCTCAGCTTCAAGCTCCTGACGTGCTTCACTGACTCTCAGATCCTTCCATAGCAGATGGCCCAGGCTGTAATGTAAATTTGGCAGAGACGGTTTCAACGCGACAGCTAGGCGATATTCTTCGACGGCCTTTCCGTCGTTGCCCTTTGCGGCATCCAAGTCACCCATGAGCTGATGCAAGCGATAAGAGTTCGGGTCCGCCTGGAAGAGACTGAGATAAGCAGCGGTGGCTAACCTCTCATAACAACGCGCCCGCCAATAGGACGCTTCCGGGGAATGCTGATCAGGCGGTGCCAATTCGGAAAGCAGTTTGATAGACGCTTCGCAATCCCCAGCTTCGAACAATGCGCGAGCGATAGCGTAACTAGACCTAGCGGATGGCCGCGGTGTCATAACCTGCGGCGCGCATTGTGCAAGAGCCGAGAATTGCTCTTGCGTGAGTGCCTGTTGAATCTCGGCTTGTGAACAATTCACCGGTGAGAGCGAGGACTCGGAGGAAGAGAGGGCTCGTTCACCCTCAGAAGCTTGCAACGCAGAGTCCCCGCTCTGCATGGCGATAAATGCAAGCCCTAAATGCGCGGTCCGAGTTTCGCGTCGCTGCAGTTCGGGCGCAAGTTTCTCGATTTGAACACGGATTGCATCCGGGAGCTGCTCGAACGCGGCATCGCCCAATCCGGTCTCTCGGATACCGAGGACTCTCTCAGTCTGCAGCCCGTCCGCGGTTATTGCCGTATTCCAATCCTGAAGAGAACCCTCGACGTCACCCTTGATGAGTTTTATCTCCCCCCGACGCACAATTGCCCGCAAGCTATGAGGCGCAAGGTGCAACTCTTCTTCAAATTCAAGGCTGGCCCGCGCAAGTTTTCCTGCTCGCAAAAGCACTTCGCCCAGCTCCACATGCAAGCCTGGAGTATCAGGCGATGCAGCCAATGAATTCTGAAAATGAATCACAGCAGATGGCCATTCGCTGCTCGCAGCGTAGCTTTCTGCTAACAGTTGCTCCGAGCGCCCGGAGTGCGGTGCCGTTTTTTGCAGTCGCGCGACCTCTTCTTTTCCCAAACGCTCATAAGCCTGACCAAGCAGATACAGCAAATCAACGTTTAGGGGTTGCAGATGGAGTGCCTTTCGAAGAGTCGTTACTTCAGCATGAAAATCACCGGACATTTCCTGGGCCGTTGCCAACCAAGACCAGATGTCGGGTCGTCGAGGATCGTGCTTGGCTGCAGCCTTCAAATAGGGAAGCGCCCTAGTCCCTTCGCCGTTCTTGCAATAATCAACCCCGAGGAAAAAATTCGCGCCGGCCAGGGTGGGCTTAAGGTGAAGCGCACGCCGAAACTCGATCATCGCTTCGGAAATCTGATCTTGAAGCTGGTAGACCAGTCCGAGGTTCATATGAACTTCAGCAAAATCGGGCCTTATTTCAAGCACGGCCCGGTACTCTCGCTCTGCGGTGACATAATCACTGTTTTTCTGGGCTTGTTGGGCGGCGGCAAAGTGCGCATCTGCACTTGAAGTATTTGCCGTGTGCGAGGCGTCTGTTTGTCCCGCGATTTGGCATGGGCCGGCGGCGAGCAGTAAACCGATTGCAACAAAGCCGCTCCCAACGGCCGCGAGTCTCCGGAGGTACCCTGGGCGGATGCTCATAGCTTTGATCCAACTCTCGACCCCGGCCTGCAATCCATGTCAGTTCTGGGGCCCATGCTGAAGAGGTTTATCCTTCTCCACCTGTGAAAGCCGTTCAAATTCTGCGAACTCTCTCGAGCTTGCTTGTGGGTTGCGAAGTTCCCGATAAACCTGGGCCAGCAAGTAGTGCGGCTGCGCGGCAGTTGGGTCCGCTTGGATCGCAGCCAGGAATTCAACCTTCGCTTTTTCTGGTTCGTTCTCGCCTCGATAGCATTTTCCGAGCAGCACGTGTACCTGGGGCATGTTGGGCTGTCCCCTCTCAGCTACGTTCAGGTATGCATGTGCTTCCGTAAACCGCTCGTCGTGGACCGCGATATCACCGAGGTACAAGTTGGTCAGCGCATCGTTTGGATTTTCCTTTAGAGCATCAATGAATTCCTCCTTGGCGGCATCCAGCTCATGCTGGACCCAATGCGCTAACCCAATTGCGTAATGAATTCCCGTGGCGTCGCGACGTTTCGCCAGTGCCGCCTGGTACTCCTTGATAGCTTCAGCGTACCGCTCATCATCCGCGTAAACCTCACCCATCAAGGCATGTAGTTGGAAGGAATCCTGGTCCAGCGCTTTGAGCAACTCGATAGAACGGAGGGATGCATTCTTGTAAATACGCGCGAGCTCGTAGAGGGCGTCAGCGTCTTTGGGGTTCTGGGCAAACGACTGGTTCAACTGCGAGGTAGCTTCTTCGATTCGGCCGGAGGATTGAAATGCCAGCCCTAAATAATAATGAGAACGCGGATGCGGGTTGAGTGTTTTAAGTTCGCGCTCAAGACTATCGATCGACTCGTTAAAGTCGTTTTTTCCCCAATAAGAAACCCCAAGGAAGAAATTGACCTCCGGATATCGCGGGTCGTTGTCCAGTACATGCTTTAACAGCTGAATGGAATCGTCGAATCTAAGTTCCGTCTGCTCCAGAATCCCCAAGCGCTTCAGGGTCTCAAGGCTTTCAGGAGCAAGCGCCAGGGCTTGCTTGTAGATGCGCTCCGCAGCGGCGTAGTCTCCCGCACTTTCTTCTCCGCGTGCTTTTTCCAGCAGGGTTTCCACGTTACTTTGGGTTTGTGCTGCACAGGCCGTTGTCGTGGTGATCGCGCCGAAGGCAGCGAACAACAGGTAGAACGCAACCCTGCGCAATGCGCGATGCCGAGCGAAGGCAGGGCCCCGTACTGAGTTCGTCGATCCTGCTAAAAGCTGACCCGACAAGTTTTGTCTTTCACTTTGTGAGAAATCTTAAAAATAACGAATCTTCCACAAAAGTATAGCAAGCTGCACCAAGCAAGGCTTAGAAAAGACAGAACGCTCAGGACTCTGCCGCCCATTTCTGCCTGTGAACTTGCTTGTATGAGTAGCTTTGCAACGTACGCTTTTCGGCGACACGTTTTAGGTGGATGGACTTGCCGGCAGAGCGTCCTCCCGAGCGCTATCTTCCGTAGAAAGTAGGAAGTGGCCATGAATCAGGCCCGGTGTTCGAATTGCTAGCGTATTCGACGGACGGCGACAAGGGTCGTGGAATTCGGCGCCCCGGAAACTGTGCGGGACCGAATGAGAGCCTCAAACCAGATGTTCTGAGAGATGCTATCCGAGGTAGAAATGCCGAGCGCGCTCATGAGTTGTCGCCGATTTTCCTCGTCCGCAAGGAACCGGCCCGCTGCTTCTGTTCCCTCCTGCTGAAGGCCTTGGAATGCGAGCACGCTTCCGTCGTGAGTCGCATTTGGAAGAAGGGAAATGGTAGCGTAATCTTCCCCCATAGTTCCTGTCCACCGCAGTCCTTCATACTGTGGCTGCTCACCGGGTAAAGGGTTCTTGTTCAGAAATACTTTGGCGCTCTTACCGACGACTGCCTCACTCTCACGGAAGTTAAGCTTGTCCTGTAGAAGCGTCACCCAGGGATTAGAGCCAGGGCTTCCTATAAAAATGTAATTGTTGTGGTCCAGGTCGCGCATCCTCAGGTCCCGCGGATACCGCACGTAGACCTGCGATTGCAGTGCACCCGCCATTTTGAAAAGGGAGACGACGTCCGCCACATCCGCGAATGAAGTGAGCGTCGAGTTCGAAATATACTCACTCAGTCGAGAATCAGCTTCACCAATCTTGCTGACCGTCGGGCTCCGCAGAAAATCCCGGCGGAGATACTGGTCGAGAGATCCTGGCTGACTCGTGAGGATACGAGACATCCCATAGTTGCTGTCGGCCACCACAATGATTGTCTGGTGCCGAGCATCGAATATCTGAGAAAACGGCCAAGGAAGAGAACTGGTGCCCACAACTGCGCCGGCCGTCCGGTGCGAGATGACGCGGTACGACAACCCCGCACACAGCATGGCCAGAATGCCGCATATGGCCCAAGGAACCATCGCTCGGCGGCGCCAAGTCACGACTGGAATCACCGTAGATGCTATTGCCGCGGGGAGGTCGGCAGTTTTCAGAACCGTCCTGAATACCGGGGCGTAGGAGCCTTTGGGTATGTCCAGTATGACCGGCTCCGTACGACCTTCTTCGTTGAAATACTCGTGAAGTTTCAGGCGCAACTGCCGAGCGTGCACGCGTACGGAGCTGTCCTCCAGGGGGCTGTAATCGGAAGGTTTGTGGAACAACGCGTTGCCGATGTGTTGCTCGGTTAATTCGTGCGCATTCCCGTGAATGGTCTGCTCGGCGACGAACTGCAACAAATCTCTGAGCCGGGTGCTCCTCTGAAAGGGTGGACTGGACACTATCCGCTGCACGAGCTGCCAGCGCTTATCAGTAAGGAGGTCGTCAGTCGTAATTGGCTGTGGAAACGACGTTTGCGGTGAGGCCATACTCTATCGATTCGTTCAATTGAATCAATTGAACGAACGGATTTTATCACAGACCCTTTTCAAGTCAAGCACCTAACCCGTTTCCTTCCAATGTGTTTGCTCGATTGTAAGGGGGGTCGCATAGATGTCAATCCATGTGAATCACAATGGAATCACGTGTGAGACCCTTTCCTTGGAACGTCAAGAGGTCAACTATCCCCTCATGCTATTTGGATAGTATAAGGACGCTGGATTGAATTGCAGACATAAATATCGGCTCGCTTCGGGTCGTAGTGGAGCCTAGTAAAAAGAGATATGCATTCTAGATATGATTCCGAGAGGCGATGCCGGAGATCGCACTTCCGTTGAAGCACCTCTTAATTTTCCTGCTGTCCTATGAAACGGGGTTTTGACTCTCCAATCGACAAGGAGAACTAAGAAAGTATGGCCTACAGAATCACTTCGCGTCGTCATTTCATCGAGGAGTCAATCACGGGTAGTCTAGCCTTCGGTCTAGGGTCGGGGTGCGGACGGCTAGGAGCAGTCGCCTCGGCAATAACACCTGGCACCGACGGGTTGACGATAAAAGTTACTGGCGACGCCAAGCAGGGCTACGGTGTCGCTCTTCTTTTCAATGGCCAGCCCTTTGCGCAGCACAATCGGAGCGGCGAATTTTCGGCATCCTTCAAGAACGAAGAACGCAGCGTGGAAGATCGTGTGAATGACTGGAGGGCGACAACATGGGCGGGCAACTATACACATCTGATGCTCGATGGTGAGTGCAAGCTCAAGAATCTAAACACTACCGTGCTCGTGCACGTGGACTATGAACTGATTACTCCTCACGTCGTGCGGAAGAAGATCCGGTTACACCAAGCCGATATGTTTATGCTGTTCTACCAGTTGAGCAATCGCTTGGAGCTTGAGGAGAGTCCCGTGAAGTTTTGGAGTTTTGATCAGTTGGACTGGCAAGGCGAGGCGTTGCGCGAATATTTTCCAGCCGCCGGGTTTCGCACGAAGAATGGTTTGTGCGTCGGCCTACTGACTGACTCCGGCTATCGTAACCAGTGGACGCGAATCATCCGCCGGGACGGCAGACCTGTGAAGCCCGCGCCGCGCCGAATTCCGGATCCCAATCTGTACTCCGGTTCGCGTGCGGAGGAACGCAGCAAGGGCGATTTTTTCGTTCAGCAGACGTTCGGTGAAGTTATGGAGCAAGTAGCCGGAGAGAAGAACGCTCAATCCATTGTCCTGCCGGACATTTCGTCGTGGAAGAAACAAGGCGAGGTGACTCTGGACGAGCGTGATGGTGTGGCGACCCTGTCCACGCAGAGTTCCGAAGACGGGGTGATCATTCCGTTTGCGGCCGAAGGCACCGAGGTTTACTCGGTGCATGTGGAGTATCGTTCGGCTGTGCCGGTGGCAATTGAGATTTGGGCTGTAGATGAGCGATTGCGGAAGGTGGGCGACATCACTCTGTACAACGATGGAGTGCCTGAATCGCCCGGAGCGTGGTCCGATTTTCGAACGACTGTGTTTGTATCGGGATTGCAAGGACATGGCTGCGCTGTCTTCATTTCCGTTGCGCCATCGGAGCAAGCTCAAAGAGTGGAGGCACCCGCACGTTTAGCGAAAATCGAGGTGCGCGGCCTGCAAATTCGCCGCATCGCCACTCGCAGTGAACCATACCATCGCCTGGAGATGGGTCAGCCCGCGGAGAAAACGGTTTTCGTATTTGCGGATGAAAAGGTACCTGACACGGTTCGAGGTCATCGGGTAGCCAGTCAGCTTTATCTGGCTGACGGACTCGGATTCAAGGGTGGAGAGACCGAAAAGGCCGTTTACGCCGACTTCATGATGCTTTGTTGGATCGCGGGACCGGAGAGCTTTCGGCCGATTTGCGCACCGAGCATTTGGTATTCCGCTGCCGGCGAGATGTATCTTCGCGACAGTTTCTTCGCGCTAAATGGCATTCACAATCGCGAATTGAACGAGAACGTTTTCAATTTGTGGGCTGAAAATCAGGGGACAGATGGGGCAATCAACACGTTAGTGGAACCGAATCTCGCCAATGTGGAGCGCAAGTCGAACGATTCGACGCCCCTTTGGCTGATGTGGGCATTTCTGAATCGTCGCCGGTTCGGCACTAAGTTGCCGATGGAAAAGGTACGGAAAGCAGCGGAATATTGTCTTCGAACTTACGATCCCCATCGCGAGGGCCTTTGCTGGGCGCAGTTCGTGATGGGCCAGCTCGACGTCATCCGATACCCGGAGGGCACGTCCGCCATATGTGAAAACCAGGGAATGTTGGCCGTCACATTGCGAGTGATCAAGGAATTGCAGATTCCCGGTGTAAGTGAAACGATTTCCGAGGAGTATCTCGGCGAGGCAGAAGAGCTCTATCGTAGCTATTATGATCCCGCGAGAAAGTTCCTGCGCCCGGCGCGTTACATCGCGGATGCCATCGGGTTTGCAGAAATCTTCCCGGAATACCTTTCTCTTTGGCTGTTTGGCCGAAAAATACTCACGGACGAGATCGTCGTGAATCATCTCGATCGCATACCGGCGATGATGCCGCGAAAAGATTGCCCGCACCCTGAAGCCGGTGGCACGGTGCGGCCGATCCTCATCGGACTTCCAGAAGGGGGTAAGGGGTGGAGCTACTTCAATGAGAGCTGGCACCCGATGGTCAGTAATTCATTCGCGGCTAGCTACGCAAATCACGGCATGGACGGAATCTATTACAACGGTGGCAGTTGGATGCGGATTGAAGTCTGCGGCTACGTTACCGGAAAGCTCCACGGATGGAGCGCCGCCGGGAAGGCCATCGCAAACCGCCTATGGGCGGAACTCAATATTGCCTCTGACTTTCCGACCAGCCAGGAATACCTTGCCACCGACGCGGCGCACCCGTTTTTTGGCTACCATCGCGTCTTTGCCTGGAATTCGTTCATCCTTCAAGCGCTGGAGCAGGCAGCCTTGCGGACGCCAGATATGGATCCGGACAATTTCACAAAATGAATTCCTGAGGGATCCATGCATTCGTCTCGCCGCACAAATTGGGCGACTTGGATTGCTGCGGACAGGGCGAACTCGATCTCCTTGTAGACAAGCGCCTAACCAACATCTTTTCTATAGCTTGGCGTGATTAAGGCGCGTTTTACCGACGTTCGTCCCTGTGAATCACAATGAATTCACGTGTTAGACCCTTTCCTTTCAATTTCAAGAGGTGAACTATGAGCTCACAGCGCTAGCATAGTATAAAAGTACTAGTTCGTACGGCATGTTTCAGGTCATTGGGGTGCTCAGTTTTGGATGTGAGAGCTCAATTTCGTTACATCAACTTTTGCGCCCTTCCGAGAGTTTTCTCAGAGTGGTAAGGGGAGAAAATCAGTGAAAAGACTTTTCTGTACTCTTGCGTTTATCGTTCTGGCATCAGCGTTATCTCTTCATGCCCAGACTACGAATGGCAGCATTCAAGGCACCGTAACCGATCCGAGTGGTGCAGCAATCGGCGGAGCCAGCGTGACGGGTCGAAACCTGGATACCGGGCTCACGATTACAACTGTGACCACCGACGCGGGGCTTTATGTATTGGCGAACCTGCCGCCCGGCCGGTACTCCGTTGCCGTAGAGGGGCCGAGCCTGAAAAAATACGCGCAGGAAGGCGTCACGGTGCATACGGATGCTACTGTTGCCTTGGACGTCCAGATGCAGGTCGGCACGGTCTCCGAGAACGTGACGGTCATTGCCGACGCCAGCCAGCTGGAAACCGAAACCTCTGATATCGGGGCAACCGTGGAGAGAAGCCTGGTTGCGAACCTGCCGCTGGAAGTCTCCGGTACTATCCGCAACCCCGTACAGTTCATCACGCTTGTGCCTGGTTTCGTCGGGAGTGTGTCGAACGATCCGGGCAGCAATTCAAGCGACGACTTCAAGGTGAACGGAGGCCAGGAGGGCGGCACTGACGTGCTGGTCGACGGCGTGTCGATTTCTTTGGTTTCGCCCAATACACAATGGAATAAGGGCGTCTCGACGGAAGCGGTGCAAGAATTCAAAGTGTTGCAGAGCAATTTCTCGCCCGAGTATGGGGAATCCGGCGACGGGATCGTGAGTCTCACGCTAAAATCAGGAACCAACGAACTCCATGCATCTGCTTATGATTTTCTGCGTAACCGAGCGCTGGACGCCAACAGTTGGAAAAACAACACCCTGGGCCAACCCAAATCAGTTAATACGCAGAACGACTTCGGCTTCACCGGTGGCGGTCCCGTTTGGGTTCCACACCTTTATAACGGAAAAGACAAGACCTTCTTCTTCTTTTCCTACGAGGGATTTCGGCTTCGAAATGGTGGCACTGGCACACCTTCGGTCCCGAACGAAAATTTTCGCAAGGGCAATTTCTCGGTTCTCTGCGATAGCTACGACGCTAATGGACTTTGCAACGAACCGGACCCGAAAAAGTCGCACACGCAACTATTTGACCCCACCACGCATAAGTTCGTGCCGCAAAACATTTTAACTAACGACCCGAATTTCACGCCGAGCGCGGTGATGACCAAGGTGTTTGCGCTACTCCCTCCCACGAACGGCAGCCCCTCCAACAACGTAATCGACCATACCCTCTCGAGTACGCACGCGAATCTATTTGATGTCAAGATTGACCACATCATCTCGCAGAAGCAGCGGATCTCTGGCGGCTTCGACTACGACAACACGAAAACGGGCAGTATTTCCAGCCTGACACCCATCTTTGGGTCGAGTTTGCCGCAGGACACTCGGTATGCGCGTTTCAGCCACAATTATATTTTCGGGCCGTCGGTCGTCAACCAATTCCTGTTCGGATTCAGCCGCCGCTTCCGCGGTGAAGTCGCCAACAGCCTCGGCCAGGGATACCCGGCAAAGATCGGGCTCACCGGGGTGCAGAACACCACCTTCCCATGCATGAAATTTACCGCCAGCCCTTTCGGTTACGAAGGCCTGCTGAACAACTGCGGCGATTCGGAATTTGCCGACAACGTATACCAACTGAATGATTCTGTCAGCTGGATTAAGGGCAAGCACAATTTCAAGTTTGGCGGAGGTGTCCGCATGCTTCAATTTAACGTGCGACGGCTGACTCAGTCCTCTGGGGAATTCGATTTTAACGCCGCTGAGACCAGCAGCACCGGCACCTCTACTGGAACGGGTGGAGATCCGGTGGCCAGCTCGCTCTTTGGCCGCGTGAACACGGCGACACTGAACTACGGCGCTTTTAGCGGTGTGCGATACAAGGATTACTCCTTCTATGCGCAGGACTCGTTCAAGTTGAGGCCTCGCCTGACTTTGAATTACGGCCTGCGCTACGATTTGGACCTGCCGGCTTCCGAAGCGTTCAATCGGTTTTCAGCGGTTGACCCTACGCTCGCCAACCCGGGTGCCGGAAACATCCTCGGGGCTTACACCTATTTCGGAACTGGGGCGGGGCGGAACGGACGGACGCGTCCGCAGGATACCTATAAGAAATCATTCGGCCCGCGCGTAGGGTTCGCCTACAGCATCAACGATAAGACCGTATTTCGCGGCGGTTATGGCATCTTCTACGAGCCATTGAAGGAAGGATCGTTTGCGGACCAGGACGGCCTGGGATTCTTCAACCGGCAGACTGTCGACGTTACCAATGGGGGTCCGACCCTCATTGATAGCGGCGTGACCCGCATCTTCCCTCTCTTCGGCCCCTTGACGCCCGACGCGCAGAATAACCAGAATGGAGTGATCCTGGTGCCGCGAGGCAGCGGGCGGCCCGCGGACATCCAGACTTGGAATCTCGACGTACAACGCCAAATCACCACGAACATGGTGATAAGCGTGGCCTATGTCGGCTCCAAGGGCACGCACTTGCCGGCTTTGAACGTTATTCCAAATCAAACGAATCCTTCGTTGCTACCGTTTTTGAACACCTTTAGCGCTGATCTCACTACGAACTCAAGTTGCCTCGCGGGCGCGCCGCCACCAGCACCCCAATGTCCAGCTGCCATTGCTGCCGGTGTCAAGTTGCCTTACCCGGGCTTCGCTGGGAACATCAACCAGATATTTCGACCGTTTCCTCAGTACGGCAACTTTAACCAAGAAGATAACTCGTTTACCCCCGATCGCACTGGCAACTCCACGTATCACGCCATGCAACTGCAAGTGGACAAGCGCTTTGCGCAGGGGTTGACCTTCCTCGTGTCTTATACCGTCTCGAAGAACATTACCGATGCCGACTCCGCCGGACCCGGCGTTTCCGGTTTCATCGGCACAAATAGCTTTGTCGGACAAAATTCCTACAATCGCGGAGCTGAAAAGGCCGTTAGCCAACTCGATACGCCGCAAAGTCTTGTGGCCAGCTTCTTCTATGAATTGCCAGTCGGGCATGGCAAGCGTTACTTGCATGATGGTGGGGCGGTAGATCGTATAGTGGGAGGCTGGTACGTTTCCGGTGTCGGTTCCTACAAGTCCGGAACTCCTACGACGGTATATCAGCCTTGTAACGGCACTGCGGGAGATGTCTTGTTTGGTGGGTGCGCATCAGCGGGTACCGGCATTGCCCGAGTCAATGTCGTGCCCGGGGTGCCCGAAACGAATAAGAGTTCAAATTTCAATACGGCAACGACTTCATTTTACAATTCTGCCGCTTTCACACTCGCAGCTCCACTGACGTTTGGTAACGAACCGCGCTCCCTCTCCCACGCTCGAACCTTTGGCGGCCGGAACGAGGACATCTCGCTGGGTAAGAAAACTCGGCTATTTGGTGAAAAGGCAACCATCGACTTTCGCGCCGAGTTCTTCAATATCTTCAATCGGCACATCTACCAGGCACCCGGCGGATTCGCGCCGGGCTTAGCTAGCCCATTCTTGCCTGTTGGCGCTAAGGATTCTAAGGGTAATGTTGTATGTGCGGGCCCACTCGCCTGCGGGTTCGGCGCCGTCACGGATGCTAGCGGACCGCGGACCATTCAATTTGGCCTAAAGATCGCGTATTGATATCGGGAAGTTCTGCTCGGAAGGCAAACTAGGCAGTGCTGTACCCACTTCTCTAATGCCGGAGTAACAGCCATATGAGCCAGTTCAATCGGCGTCGTTTCATGAAGACGCTGCTGGTTACCGCTGTGGGTGCTGCCCCAGCTTATGCGGGTTCTCCCGCAAGGATCGCTCTGCCATCCTTCGAATCAGATCTCCCATCGCTCTCCACAAATCTCGAAAACGGATCCCAGCAACTCCGCATATCCCCAACCGGCTCGCCGCTTGCCTTTCAGAACTTTCTGCGTGTCGGAGACGAGTGGAAACCAGCCACGCTGGCGAACAACGCAGTCGTAACAGGCGCTTCCTTTCCGCTGGTTACCTCGCGTGTTCGGCGTGAGGGTTCGAGTGTTCTGTGCCAAGGGGAGGGCAAGGCGGAAGGCGTGGAGGGCAAGGCTGTGTCCTATAGCTGGGACTTAGAAATCACCGCTCTGAGCCACGATGCGGATGCGCCCTGGTTCCGGTTTCGAACCAAACTCCACCTCCCTGCGCCGGTCAGGCTCCGCCAGGACAGCCACATTGAACCACAGATCATCACCTGGTTGAGTTCCTCTTCCACTCTGATGGAAGGCCAGTCGGGAAGCTGGAGGCGTGTGCTGTTGGAACAGCCCACGCGAAACTCTTTGGGCACTTACGGCAATGATCTTCCGGCGGTTTATCTTCTGGACCAGAGCGTCGGCGTCGAAACCATGATGTACTTCGATGTGAGCGATATGGGTTGGATGTCGATTGAAAATCTTCCGCGCTTTCTCGTTTATCGCTGCTCCAGTATCTCACGCATCGAACGCGACGGCACCCAGCGGCTTGGCGTGGGGTTGCTGGCAGATCAGGCCACGGGCAACGTGCTGCCGGCGGGTGACGTCAACTTCACCTACTGGCTACTTCAAAGGCCCATGACTCGCTTGCTCACGGAACAGGAGTCCGTGACAAGGTGGATGCAAGCGCTGTTGCCCCTGTTTGAGGAAAAACTTACCTGGCCGGCTTGCGCTACTTCCTGGAAAGAATTCGCCACAGGTACGGTGGAAGATTTGCAGGACAAGAGCGCAGCGCAGATCGAGGCTAAGGGGCACACCGGATTGCGCGCCTACGTTAAGGCCAGTTCCCAGCTTTGGAACGATTCCGCCGACAACTTCGAGCTGATGACCGTCGCGGATGTCCTCTGGCCATCGCTTCTTTACCTCCGGCTACACCCTTCGCCGAGCTTCGAACACGAATGCAGCGATCTTCTTGCGGATCTTCCTGCTTTCTACCGTGCTGACACCCACAGCATTGGCAACGATTTCAAGCGTCCACTGGATGAGAGGGCCGATTCGTGGTACCCCTTTGAAAACGCCCTCATCAAGTATCCAATGATCGGTTCTCTGGCGGGATCAAGGGAAGTCACTGATCATTTCCTTGACGCCTTCCAGACGGCCCAGAAGATGGCTCAGCAGTATGACTATCTTTTCCCGATTTATTACCGGGTCGCCACTCTTCGCGCTGAAGGTGCCGGCACAAATTACGCCGTCGGTGGCCTGTATGCCTGGGCAGCGATCTTGGCCAACAAATTGACTGGAGAACAGCACTATCTCGAAGAAGCCCGGCGCGCCATCCGGGTTTTGCATACCGTTCCCTCAGAACGCCTCTTCCACGAGCCCCAGGAACTTGCCTACGGTGCACTCGCGGCTGCGGAACTAGGTATGCCGGAAGAAGCGAAATACCTGCTCTACGAACAGCTCCGGATGTTTTATTGGTATTCCGATCCGAGCCAGAAGTCTCACGACGTACGCGGCATGGTCCAGGCCGCGGCCTCCATCCTTTATCCAGCGTTCAAGGAGAATGTCGAGGCCGTTTTGCCTTGGACCGGCATCCTGAAACGCGGGATCGCATTTGAGGGTCTGCTCCGTTTTATGGATCAGCAACGTCGCAACAATTTTTATTTCTTCCAGGATTGCACCGGGAGGCGCCAGCATCCCACCATGGCGTTTATTCCCTTCGAGAATCTCGGCACTCTCGAACTTGGCGGCCAAACCGGAAATGTAGGCAAGGAAATCTACGGTGCTGGGGAGTCATTATGGATGTATCTGATGTATGAGGCCCTTGGTCGAGTTAGCGACCGGGAACTCATGCTGGTAAATCTCGATCTGGTTGATGCGTTTGACGCGAAACTGTTCCCCTCTCGCCAGCTCAATTTCATTTTGTATAACCCAACAGCAGAACGGCGCTCCTCTTCCATCTCGATTCCACCGGCGCTGGGACACGAGGTCCGATTCAGTCAAGATGGACAATCAATTAGCGGCACAGTGCAGGTCCCCGGACAGGCGTGGGTTCGGCTGCTCGCGGAGTATTGAATCGCATTTCGCTTGTTCTTGAACGGAAGAAAATCGGTGTTGAAGTCTTAGTATCGCCCAGCACCATTTTGAGAAGAGGAGTGAACACAATGCGAGAAGACTCGAATTCCATGGCTTGCTTAACAAAACGATCTACGTTGCCGCTGCTTGTGTTATCTGCTGTCGCAGCGATCGCTGCCCCGCCACTTGCGCCGCCCTTCGGAAACTGGACGCGGCTCTCCCCTGATCCCATCGTGTCTCCAGAAGGTGACGGATTCGAATCCGCAGGAACGTTCAACCCTGCGGTCGTAAAAGAGGGCGGGAAGTTTGTGATGCTCTATCGTGCGCAAGACCATAAGGGCACCTCATCGCTTGGCTATGCCACGAGCGATGACGGCATTCACTTCGTTCGTCGGCCGGAACCGGTATTGACATCGGAGACTCCATATGAAAAGGGCGGTGGAGTCGAAGACCCCAGGTTGGTCAAATTTGGCAGTACGTTTTATCTGACATATACGGGATACAACAACGTAGATGGAATTGGTGCCGATAAAAAGGATGCCCAGCTCTGTCTTGCCACCTCCACCGACTTGGTCCACTGGCAGCGGCAAGGCATTATCCTTCCCGCCTACAAGGGCAAGTGGAATGTGAAATGGACGAAATCCGGCGCAATCGTCCCCAAAAAAATTAATGGTAAATATTGGATGTATTTTCTCGCGGACGCGCGTGGCCAGGACACCCAAATGGGCCTCGCCTACTCCGAAGACTTGCTCCATTGGACGGAAGCCCTTGATCATCCGGTTCTCTCCAGCCGCCCCGGCTCGTTTGATTCCCAGGTTGTCGAACCAGGCCCTTCGCCCGTCTTGACGTCTGAAGGCATTTTCCTGATCTACAACGGCGCCGACGACAAGAACATTTATTCGACTGGCTGGGTCCTGTTCGACAAGAATGACCCGACCAAGGTCCTCGCGCGCGCTCAGGCGCCCATTTTTTCTCCAGGGCCCGAATGGGAAAAAGTTGGACAAGTACCTAATGTCGTGTTTGTGGAGGGACTCGTGCGCGATGGAGGGCGCTGGCTTTTTTATTATGGCGGCGCGGACAAGAACGTGGGTGTGGCCACTGCTCTGGCACGTTGACCGATATCGTCACATGTCACTCGAATTCACACAGTGCAGCAGCGCCAGCAATCCCGGCGTCTTCGCCATAGCGAGCGAGTACCAGTGGGATTTCCATCGGCGCCGGATTGAGGCACGCTCCTTTCCAGCGTTCACGAATCTCATTCAAAAAAGGTGCGAGCATCGTCGAAACACCTCCCCCAATTACGATGACCTCGGGTTCCAGGAGATCGATAATGCTTCCAAGCCAATAAGCCAACAAATCCAGAGTTTCCCGGATCACTTCTACGGCAGCCGGGTCTCTCGCAGCATAGGCCCTCGCAACCATCTCGCTGCTCACGGCATCTGCATTTCCACTGGCCAACTCGCGCAGCAGCGACTTCGGATATTTAGAGAGTTTCTGACCGGCACGCCGCCCGATGGCCGGTCCTGCTGCCAAGGTTTCAATGCAGCCGCGCTTCCCACAGTTACACGTTGGTCCGTTGCTGTCGATTCCGATGTGGCCGCCTTCCGCCGCCGCGCCGGTCCTCCCATGGTAAATACGCCCGTCAAAAATAATCCCGGTGCCGATGCCGGTCCCAATGGTCGCATAGAATATATTTCGATAGCCGCGACCCGCGCCCCACTTTGCTTCCGCCAGAGCCGCTGCGTTGGCGTCATTATCGATTTTCACATTCACGTTGTAGAGACGGCGCATTTCCTCGGCCAACGGATAGTTATGCCAGATAGCAAGATTCGGCGGGTTAATGATGATGCCCGTGACAGGATTCAGCGGCCCGGGAGCACAGATTCCGATCGCTTCAATTCGTGGTCGTTCAGTGATATCCGGGAACAACGCCTGAATCGCGGCAGACACCGCGGCGAGGCCTTTCGAAGCCTCACCGGCTGTGATCATCGGCGTCCTACTGCGCACATGAATTTCTCCGCGAGCATCTACCAAACCTGCGGCAACCTTCGTTCCTCCGATATCTATTCCGATGACGAGCTTGGTTGTCGGCTCCATTTTTTCAGGATCCTTCTTTGCAGGGGTGGCCCGGTGCGTCATTCCGTCCAAAGCCTTGAGGCACGTGAATTATATATGCCCTCCAAGAAGAATGCTTCTTCGCCAACCTGGATTGGTTTGTTTTGGCAGCAGTCTATTGCATCCGCGCACTCCACGTTTCATCTGCGAAGTCTGTCGGCATCCTCCAGTCAGGCGTTCTTCCTCGTACCAATTCTCCCGCAATTTCTTGGCCCCGTGGATCCACCTGTTTCGAATATGACGATTGGGGGAATCACGCTGGTTCTTAGAAAGGCGATATGAAACCTAATCTCTATCTCTTGAAAAGCACTGTGGTTGCAGCCCTGGGGGGATTACTCTTCGGATTTGACACTGCCGTCATCGCTGGCACAACGCATGCGCTCACGGACACCTTTAAACTCTCTCCGGCCGCATTGGGGCTGACAGTTTCTGTTGCGCTGTGGGGGACGATCCTCGGATCCATGTTTGCCGGGATTCCCGGAGACAAAATTGGACGCCGTGACAGTCTGCGGGCCATGGCCGTGCTATACCTCGTCTCAGCTCTAGGCTGCGCCTTTGCGTGGAACTGGTTTGCTCTCGTGGTTTTCCGATTCATCGGGGGGCTCGGCATTGGTGGCTCCTCCGTTCTTGGCCCGATGTATATTGCGGAGGTTGCGCCCGCCAAGTGGCGAGGCCGTCTCGTGGGTTTGTTTCAGTTCAACATTGTCTTCGGAATTCTGCTCGCCTATTTCTCAAACTACATTGTGGGAACAATGCAGCTTGGGGCTGGTGAATGGCGGTGGAAGCTGGGCGTCCCTGCGGTACCGGCCCTCCTGTTTCTTCTGCTTCTCTTCACCATCCCTCGCAGTCCCCGCTGGCTGGTCAAAAAGCAAAGAGTGGCCGAGGCGCGCGATGTACTCCGTATGACGGGCGAAGAGAATTACGAGCAGGAACTCCAAGATATCATTGTGTCTATTGATGCGGAGCACGTCGCCAACGATCCGCTGTTCTCGTGGAAATACCGGCTGCCAATTTTCCTAGCCGTCTCCATCGGAATGTTTAACCAACTCTCCGGCATCAACGCCATCCTCTACTACCTCAACGATATCTTCGCGTATGCGGGTTTTAATAAGGTTTCTTCGGATCTTCAGGCCGTGGCGATCGGCGCCACGAACCTGGTATTCACCATGCTCGCCATGTCGGTCATTGATCGAATCGGCCGCAAAACTCTGCTTCTGATCGGTTCTGTGGGCACCGCAGCATGCCTCGGAGGAGTTGCGGCGATATTTTTTTCCGGACGCCACCAAGATTTCCTGGTCTGGCTGCTGATAGGTTACATCGCGTTTTTTGCGTTTTCGCAAGGCGCCGTAATCTGGGTCTTCCTTAGTGAAGTCTTCCCAAATCGGGTGCGGGCCAAGGGGCAGAGTCTTGGAAGTTTCTCGCACTGGTTTATGAATGCGCTCATCTCCGGAATCTTCCCCTTGTTAGCTGCGTCTTCCGGCGGGTATCCCTTCGTGTTCTTTGCTGTGATGATGGGGATTCAATTTCTTGTTGTTCTCTTCTTTTATCCGGAGACCAAAGGAGTCTCTCTCGAAGAGATGCAGAGAAAGCTAGGCATCGCCTGAGCGCATCCGCCCGGTTGCGTTCGCAGAGGCCGAATGACCTGCCCTGGCAACGGTCAAAGGCTTTCTGAGATTAAGGCGGGTCAGACTTCGGTTCTTCAGACTCCAGCCATCTGTGCGACGATTTCCCGGACTTAACTATGTATTCTACACACGCCCATCAGTAGATGGGGTCAGTAGTACGTAATCGTGCGGTGGCGAACGATAGATGGCTCTTTCGGTTTGGAGAGGTCATTCGCGGTTTGTTGCGTCCAGTTGCCGTAGCTGTCGTATTGATAGGCATACCGCACTTCCTCCTCACCAGCTAGATCAGGTGATTCTGTTGGTTCAGTGGCGTGCTTCTCTGGAATAAGGGTGCCATTTTCGTCAACTGCAAATGCCACGCCCACCGGAACGGTGGAGTTTCCGGCGATAGTTGTCCGTTCCTCACTCTTGTCGCCGCTTTCGTTGTAGGTGATTATGGTGACCTTATCAATCACGAAGTTACGATCGTGGATTTTGGTTATGCGGCCTTGCTCATCGTAAATGTACGATGTGCCTGTACCACTTCGTCCCCGGAGTAACGACTTGAATGCTGTATTCATGGCTTCTAGCTGTGCGGCAGTGGGTTGTGGCTGCCCTTCGGCACCAAGTCTGCCGGCGAAAAGCAACGCCGGGTTTTCTTGCATTGGTTCTTCTTCGACGAGCCGGCCATTCGCGTCGTAGGTGCGAACGATCCGGCTCACAAGGCGGTCTTCGGTTTCACGGATTTGTGCCTCCGCGGGCTGATCGTTGCCGTCGTAGATTATAGTAATGTGGCCGCCCACGGGCACACCCATGCCCGCCCCAACAGCAGCCTCCCAAGGGGAACCGGAGATAGAACTTTGCGCTCGTTGGAGCGTTCTCGTGTCGAAGTGTTGGACCGCGGTCTTGCGGCCCTGCTCATCGTAGTGGAAGTTAGTCCGATTTCCGGTTTCACTGCTATTAGTGGTGGTTAGGAGCCTTCCGGTATCATCGTAGTCATGCCGTATCTCCGTGCCCATCTCACCCAACTTTCCCGAGACGGTTTTGACCAAGTGGCCATTGGTATCGTATATGTTTGAGGAGACCCACTCTGAACCGTCTGGCTGGGGCGTGCGAATTGTAAGAACCCGTCCGTCAGTGCTGTATTCCGTCGTAGTCAAGTGCTTACCAGTAGGATAAACGGTTTCTTCTAGGCATGTTTTGACCGGGCCACGAAGCCCAGCTTTTTCACGGTCTGACATTTGGGTGCTCCGCGCGGCAGATGAAGGGATTTGGAGTGCATTGAGGAACAGGACAACGGTGAGCAATAGCTGCAGAATCATTGTTAACTTACCGCCGAGCAACCTGACGGCCCGGCCCCCAAGATCATAATACATTGAGTGAAAGTGTTCCTCGCCAAAATCCAAAACGCGCTTGAAATGAATAACATGTGGAGAGGTCTTTAACATTGTTACGCGGACGAGATTCAGGGTCTTGCGGCGTTTTGGCGGAGGACAGCCAACTCCGGCAAGTTCTGAGGAAGTTGGTTGTCCGGCCGTTAACCGAAATGTTGGAGGTTCGAATCCTTGTCTCCATCAAAAAGTCCGTAAACATTGAAATCGACGCATTTACAGAGTGCGACCGTTAGCCTTCCCATCCCGTGCGCGCTGAACGAGCCTAAAGCAGGCAGAACTGCTTGTTTCGCCTCCGCGAATTTCCAAAGCAGTTGTGCGACGGTCTTTGTGTACGCGCCCTACCACTCCCACCAGCGTGCTGACCGCTCTTTGTGCGGATGGGGAATTGTCAATTGCAACGTCAACGTCTCATGAGGTTTCAGGTGAACTTTCAAGGGGACAATGTTCAAAGGTCCAAGTTCTGTATCCTCCGTCATGGAAACAACCTTTGCTTCCGTGACTTTCAGCGGCGTCTTGATCTCCGTGTCCGCAGATTTGCCGGCAATTTCCTGCAAACGCAAAATGTAATGCTCCGGCTTGCCATCGGCACTCGATTTGAATGCCAATATCGTGACGTCATCGGCGCTCAACGAGAAAAAACTGGCGTTGTCCGTTGCAGGAGCCATCGCGCCAGCAAGCCGAGCCGCGATAAGCGGTACGTTTTCTTCGAGTCCTTGGCGGTACGACGAAACGGCGTCCAGCGGACCTTCTCTTGCGGTCAGTGAGAAGGAGTAAGAGGAAACCGCCGGCAAGCCGGGCTCAACCGTGGAAAAGTTCACCATTCCCAGATCTCGTGTGTCGCCCTGGTCTTGCTTGCGCATCACAGTCGCGCGAACCGAGTTCATGAATGTGTTCGGTCCTTTGACTCCGGGAAGGCCGGGAAAGTAATTGAAAAAGGATTCGCGCTGCGCCAATGTTATGGAGGTTTGTTTCCCCTCGAGTTCGCCGCTGAGCACCAGAGAGTGCAGGGGCGCTCCCGCATCGGTTCGCGCGCCTGGCAAATAGTCTTCCGGAATCCTGTGAAAGCCGATTCCATCCTCCAGCCAAACCGAAGCTGATCCTTTGAAGCGGAAAGGAAACTGGAAGGAATAGTATTCGCCCGCTTGATTGCTCGCGACGAAAGGCATCTTGTCGCGGTCCAGCGTGTTGGTGATTTGTAATTTGGACAATGCGTCGTACAACGTCACTTCCGTTTCTGGCCAAAACGAGCCGGGGCGCCGCACTACCAGCCTTGAAAATAGTGGTCCTCTCTCTTCTATAATTTGCACCTTCGACCATTCCGCGGCTAAATTCTCCGTTGGGATCCACCGCAACAACTGATTGGCCGTTTTTTCTCCGGTGGAATCGACCAATTCTTGCTTCAAAGTTTTGTTATAGAGGCTGGAAATAGAACCATCCTTTGGTCTCAGCGCGAGCCGAACAAATTCATTTTCAAGGCTGGTTGATTGTTTTTTTTCAATCAGACTTGCCGCTGCGTCTTGACCGACTACAATTCGATAGCTTCTGTAGCCGAGCGCCGGCACATCCCTTGCCAAGAAGACAACCTCGTCGTCTGCAGTCCTTTGCACTGGCAAGACTATCCCCGCACTTGAATCGCGGACTCCGGTAATTCTCTCTCCACTCTCAGATTTCAGCCGCGCCACATCGGTTCGTGTCCAGCTCAGTGGATTGAACACCACAACCGATTCGCCATCCCCTTGCTTTTGCCCCAGTAGTGTCTGCAATCCCGAATCGATCAGATACTGAATGTCTTGCTTTCCCGTTGACGTGTAGTGGGCGTATTCCCGATTCTGTTGGTCGACCTCCAGCCGTGACATCAGCTTTGGCCAGCCCACCTGGGCGGCGCCGGAATGCTCCTCATATTTGTATAACTTGAGTCGCGTGTCCTCTAAGTTGCCTTCCGGCAAACTGGTGAAATTCCGGAACGTCAGCAGACTCCAAATCGTCTCTGCTACAGGCAAATGATCCTGCACCCACCGCGCATCTGCGCTGATGACGGGGGAATTGATCTTCACTTCGGACCACAAGCCGCTATAGTCACCCAAATATTTCGCAAATGCATCTTTTCCATACGTGGTTTCCATGTGCCGAAAAAACTCTGCTGGTGTTGCCACTACGATTGTTGGTTCTTTTCCGGATGCATTCCATTCGCGCACAGCGGGTAGCAGTTGCTTCGCCTCTCGATTCGACGAAACAAAATCATGCAGGTAGAGCAGCATCAACGAATCGTAGGGATAACCGGACGCTTTGTATTTCGCCAGCAGGTTGTCCACGCCGCTCTGCATGATTTCCAGCCGGG
>Ga0207086_1032_pt1 | contig 36598 bp, 33 predicted proteins | sample Alteio_BWMinHeat_54_FD_153540 | JGI IMG/M metagenome (GOLD analysis project Ga0207086, IMG submission 153540) | Enriched cells from forest soil in Barre Woods Harvard Forest LTER site, Petersham, Massachusetts, United States -... | ecosystem: Environmental > Terrestrial > Soil > Temperate forest >... | reverse complement strand
CAAAGTAGCCGTTAAGTCCATGTGGTAAGTGTAAAAAGTCTGCGTACTTAGGAACGTCACAAATTTCATTGGGTTTGTCTTTGCGGTTCGCACCGAGCAAATCAAAGTCATGTGTTGACATCGGAGGAAGATATCCTGCCAATGCTTTAAGTGGAGCTCCCCACATTCCAGGAATTAAATAAATGACAAATGTGAATGTAATGATGGCCAACGAAATCCGAAGAACACTTACAGTTTTATCTTCCGCATCTTTACCCGTGTCGCCAGGTAAGCGAAATCCCTTCATCAAATACACTCCTATTAAAATTGCAATCACAATCCAAATCGCAAGATTGATTTCGCGATCAAGGATGTGCCAATGAAAAGCCTGATCGGCAATACTTAGAAATTTAAAAGCAAGGGCAATTTCAATAAAGCCTAATACAACTTTAACCGTATTTAGCCATCCACCAGACTTTGGCAAGGATTTCAACCAGTTTGGAAAAAAAGCAAAGAGTGTGAACGGAATCGCAAATGCCATAGAAAAGGCGAACATTCCGATGATCGGTTTCAAAAATTCACCGCCTGCAGATGAAACCAAAATGCTTCCCACTAAAGGACCGGTGCATGAAAAAGAAACCAATACCAATGTGAAAGCCATAAAGAAAACTCCTAATAATCCACCCTTCTCAGCTTGCTGATCTACTTTGTTAATGAATGTTCCAGGCAAAGTGATTTCAAACAAGCCCAAAAAAGGAAAGGCCAAAGACAACGAATACTAAAAAGAAAATCAGGTTCGGAATCCATTCTGTCGAAAGATGATTTGCTGTCTCTGGCCCCATTAATGGTGCAAGCGCGGTACCGATCACCGTGTAGATCACCACAATGGAAAGTCCATACATCAATGCTTGAAATTTATTTCCTCGGCCTGTAAAAAAAACTTACTGTCATTGGAATCATCGGGAACACACAAGGAGTTAGCAAAGCTGCAAGCCCTGCAAAAAAAGCTAAAAGAAAAAATCCCCAAAGTGATTTGCCCTTTACATCCTGCTGAACTAAGGCTGGATCAAGTTGCGGACCATGAATTGGTTGCTGGTTGCTGGTTACTGATTGCGAGTTGTTAGCTTCTGGTTCTATGCTGCACGAATCTTTCGTTGCTTCTATCGAAGACGACTTAGGATTTGGAACTTGGGACTTGGAGCTTTGCGACTTTGAGCCTGAAACTTTTATTTTATCAAATAAAAATTCTCCTTCGCCTGGCACACATTGACCGGTGAGCTCAGTACAAACCTGGTATTCATAACTTCCTGAAATTTTTAATGGAGACGAGAGAACTTTTATTTTTTGACGAAACTCTCCTTTGCCTTTAAAAATCTTTACATCGCATTCAAAAATTTTATCATGTTTATCGATTGGATTGATTGCTACTATTCCACCAACCAATTGATAACTCTTATCGGCTTGAAAAGTGAAACTTGTTTTGATAGGTCCATCTTCGCAAGAAAATTCCGAAGAGTATAAATACCAATTATTATCTATTGTAGTGCGAAAAATCAACGTGAGTTCATCACCCGTTTTAGCTTCACTTACGGAAGATTCGATTGTCCATTTAGCAGGGTTCAGCACTTGAGCATGAACCGATGAAAATCCAAGAATGAAAACGAATAAAGCGCTGAGAAAATGTTTTACTGGCATAGTTGATCGTTGAGTTGCAAAAATAACGAAGCAAAGTGGAAATAAGTTGAAGAAAAGGATTGCACACGTCTGGTTCGCGACAAAATATGTGGTTTTTCCGTAGTGCGATTGTTTCGTTAACAAATTTTAACAAGGAGCCTGTGAATTATTTTAGTTTGATTTTGTTCTCTATTTATATTCTACTTTTGTCTATGGACTTACTATACAAACCCTGGCCTTGGTATGTTGCAGGTCCGGTTATTGGTCTAACCGTGCCGCTATTATTATGGATGGGCAATAAACGTTTGGGGATTTCATCCACTTTGCGACATTTCTGTGCTGCGTGCATTCCTGCAAATGTTCCTCTTTTCAACTACAATTGGAAAAAAGAAATATGGAGTTTTTTCTTTGCCGGCGGTTTGTTACTAGGCGGAATAATCGGTGGATGGATTTTTGCCAACCCTAGTCCTGTTGCAATCTCATCCAATACAGTTGAATACCTTTCTTCGTTCGGAATCACACAACAAAATGGATTAATGCCTGAAGGACTTTACAATTGGCAAACCCTGTTTTCATTAAAAGGATTTTTTCTCATGATCGTAGGTGGATTTTTTGTTGGGTTTGGTACTCGCTATGCACAAGGATGCACCTCTGGTCACGGCATCTTAGGATTATCTGCCTTGCAATGGCCATCGCTGGTTGCAACGGCTTCTTTTTTTATCGGCGGCATCTTTTTTTCTCATTTTGTGCTCCCATACATTCTCTCTTTATGAAAAATTTTGGCTATTTGTTAGTTGGAATTGTTTTTGGATTAGCTCTCACCAAAGGCGAGGCAATCTCCTGGTATCGCATTCAAGAAATGTTTCGTTTTGAAAGCTTTCATATGTTTGGAATTTTCATGACAGCCGTTCTGGTTGGAGCAATCTCAATTTTCTTACTAGAGAAATTTGGTGTAAAAACTTTGGAAGGTGAAGCCATTGAAAAACCAAAAAAAGATTTTCATCGGGGAATTATCATTGGAAGTTTGATTTTTGGATTCGGTTGGGCGTTAACAGGTGCTTGCCCCGGTCCTCTGTATGCTCAGATCGGTTCCGGGTCAATTGTTACAATTGTTACACTACTTTCAGCGCTCTTAGGAACGTGGACTTTCGGGCGAATTCAACACTTGCTACCCGGACATCAATAATCAATCTCTTATTTCAATTCGCGCAAATAAAGTTGGATTGTATTTTCCAATCCAAAATAAAGCGCGTCGCAAATTAATGCGTGACCAATGGACACCTCATGCAGATGAGGAAGCGATAGTTTTAAAAATTTTAAGTTGGATAGGTCAAGATCATGACCCGCATTAATTCCTAGCCCAAGTTGATGAGCAACTTTTGCGGCTGTTATGTAAGGCTTTACCGCCGCTTCATGGTTTTGATGAAAGTGCGAAGCATAAGGTTCTGTATAAAGTTCAATTCTATCTGCCCCAACTTTTTTAGCTCCTTCAATCATTTTAGTATCAGGGTCAACAAAAACAGACACTCGCGTTCCAGATTTTTTCAATTCACTAATAACATCCGTGAGAAACCTTTCATTTTTTATTGTGTCCCACCCCGCGTTCGAGGTAATGGCATCTGGTTTATCAGGAACTAAGGTGGCTTGGGCGGGTTTGGTTTCTTTTACCAGCTTTAGGTATCGATCGTCTGGGTAGCCCTCGATATTAAATTCAGTGGTTACGATTTTTTTTAGTTCAATCACATCACTGTAACGAATGTGTCGTTCATCCGGACGCGGATGCACGGTAATACCTTGCGCGCCAAAACGCTCGCAATCCTTGGCTACTTGAATAACATTGGGGTTATTGCCTCCGCGTGCATTACGAAGTGTGCCAATCTTATTGATGTTTACAGAAAGTCGTGTCATTTATTCTGCAGTTCCTATTAATTTCGCAAAAACAAATGTACAAATGCTATGAGCCTGAAGCTAAAAATTGACAGTGATATCAAAGCCGCCATGTTGGCTAAAAATAAGGAAGAACTTGAAGCACTTCGCAGCATCAAGTCGATGATCCTGTTGGAAGAAACTAAGGGTGGAAGTGGAGAGGTTTCAGCCGAAGCTGAGAACAAATTACTGATGAAAGCAGCTAAGCAGCGAAAGGAGTCGGCTGAGATTTTTCAAAAGGAAAATCGCGATGATCTTGCTAAGCGTGAGCTTGTTCAGTTAGAGATCATTAATCGCTATCTGCCAAAACAACTTTCGCAGGAAGAAGTAGAATCACAAGTAAAAAATATTATCGCTCAGGTTGGCGCCAAAGGTCCACAGGATATGGGTAAAGTAATGGGTGCAGCCACCAAGCAACTGGCTGGCCAGGCTGATGGCAAAATGATCTCGGAGCTAGTGAAGAAATTATTGTCGCTTTGAGCAAAATTGATATTGTAATAACGCTGTTACTTGCGTTCGGAGCTTACTTTGGTTACAAAAGAGGTTTTCTTGCTGAATTATTTTTTTTTACAGCCTTAGTGCTCGGTGTTTTAATTGGGTTTAAGTTTACAGGATTAGGTGTAGCATATTTGCATAGACGTTTCAATGCCGATACTGAATTTCTGCCTTACCTGTCCTTCTTCATCGTCTTTATTACAGTTGTTATCATGGTTATTTTTATCGGCAAGCGAATTAAACATCTCATGGACGAAACATTTCTTGGAAAGGTTGATTCCATTGCAGGTGCATTGTTGGGGATGATGAAATATGCATTCAGTGCAAGTGTCATTTTTTGGTTGGCGATAAAAGTGAATTACACCTTTCCGGAAAGCTGGACTCAAGGATCATGGCTCTATCCCAAAATTTTGGGATTCGCTAAATCTGTCTCTGAGTTTTTTGGAGATTTTTTACCTTTTTTTAAAGAAACCTTCAAGCAGTTCTAAGGTTCGTTTTTTTTTACTTACTTATCAGAAAATAAATAGCCCATGTCGTTGATAGTTCGGGAAAAAGAAGGGTTTAAATATGTTGATGAAGGTCAGGGCCAGGTGCTGATGTTGCTTCACGGATTATTTGGTGCCCTCAGCAATTGGGAAGAAGTAGTGAATTATTACTCAAAGCATTTACGTGTTGTCATCCCAATGCTGCCTATTTACGAGATGCCAATCAAAGAAGCAGGGTTAGTTGGGCTTCGAGAGTTTACAGAGAAATTTGTTGATACCATGAGTCTCAACAACATGATCATCATGGGCAATTCCCTAGGCGGTCATGTTGGAATTTTGTACACACTTAACAATCCATCCAAAGTAGCAAAACTTGTGCTTACCGGAAGCTCCGGATTATTTGAAAACACAATGGGTGGCTCCTACCCACGAAGGGGAAGTTATGATTACATTCGTGAGCGGGTGGCTTATACGTTTTATGATCCAAACGTTGCGTCAAAGGAATTAGTAGACGAAGTTTTTGAAACTACCAAGAGCATTCCCAAATGCATGCGCATTGTGGCTATCGCCAAATCGGCACAACGAAATAATTTAGCGTTAGAATTACCAAATATCAAGGTTCCCACTTTGCTAGTTTGGGGATTAAACGATACAATAACACCACCTATGGTTGGTCACGAATTTAACAGGCTGATCCCTAATTCAGAATTGAAATTCATCGATAAGTGTTGCCATGCTCCAATGATGGAGCATCCTACAAAATTCAATGATATTGTTCAAGACTTTTTAGTGAAGTAAAATGATTGCAGAAGAACTTATCAACCACATGATTCCACCCTTAAAGGTGACGGATGACGCACACAAGGCCATTGTGTGGATGGAGGAGTTTCGCTGCAATTATCTTCCTGTTGTTGATAAAGGAATTCTGCAAGGATTTATTTCGGAAGAAATCATTTTGGAATCCAACGATATCGAAAGCGATTTGAGCGCCTTTGAATTGGTTGGGAAAGATTGCACTGTAAGTTTGGATTCGCATTTTTATGATATCATAAAAACTGCTGCAAACCATAAACTGCAAATGGTTTGTGTGATAGACAGCGAAGGAAAATATGTTGGTGTCATCACGGTGCAAGATATCATGGCATCTTTTGCTCAAACCGCTGCCGTGCAAATGCCTGGGGGAATATTAGTCTTGTCAATGGATTTGATTGACTATTCCCTTGCCGAGATATGCCGCTACGTTGAAGAGAATAATGCGAAAGTGATTAGCAGCATTATGATTGAAGACCCTATGGACAAAGGGAAGATCAAAATCACGTTGAAAATAAATCAACTGGACTTATCACGAATTGTTGCCACACTTGAGCGCTTTAGCTACCGCGTTATTGGGCGATATCAAGAGATCAACACGGCAAATTCTGGTGAGCAGGACCGACTCGATCTGCTGCTAAAATACCTTGACATCTAATTCGTGAAACCAATGCGCATTGGCATCCATGGCAAAGACTTTCAAGATAAATCCAATCGCTTCTTGCTAAAGGTTCTAGATGCTTTGAAGCAGCACAACATCGATACTTGGGTGTCAGACAAATTCCTGAAATTGATAAAGCCTTCGCATATCAACAATTTTAAGTTGAAGTCATTCGATCATACTGCCAACCTTAGCAACCTGGATTTTTTTCTTTCCCTTGGTGGTGATGGAACCATGCTTGAGTCTGTTACCTACATAGGCAAAGCCGAAATACCTATTCTTGGCATCAATACGGGAAGGCTTGGCTTCCTTGCAATAAACAGTAGAGATGATTCTGAGAAGGCAATTGAGTCTCTTGTAAATGGAAATTATCAAATCGACACTCGCTCCTTGCTTCGATTGATTTCTTCAACAAAACTTTTTGGAAATTTGAATTTTGCGCTGAACGACTTCACCATTATAAAAAAGGATACCTCCTCCATGATCACTGTACATGTTCATGTAGACGGTCAGTTGCTCAATTCATATTGGGCTGATGGAATTATTGTTTCAACACCAACGGGGTCTACAGGTTACTCACTTAGCTGTGGAGGCCCACTAGTATATCCAGAGTCAGAAAGTTTTATAATCACACCAGTCAGTCCTCATAATCTTGGAACGAGGCCAATTGTTTTGTCAGATAAATCTGAAATTACATTTCAGATTGAAGGACGCAGCAAGAAATATCTAATCTCCTTGGATTCTCGATTCGAAACCGTGGACGAATCGGTTAAGCTCAAAATCAAAAAAGAGCGCTTCAAAGTAAATTTGGTACAGTTGGAAGGTCAGCATTATTTTCAGACTCTTCGCCAAAAATTGAATTGGGGGCTTGACATTAGGAATTAGTAATGAGCATACCGCTTACTTAATCCCTTAAATATCAATTAAGAGGGAAAATAAACGGTAAATTTATACCTTTGCTGCCTGGCTAAATCTGTCTCAATATGAGGAAGTTGTCATTTGTGTTGCTCTTGCTACTCCTAGGGATGTCCTTTGCGCCCGAATCCATGGGCCAGTTTAATAGGAGGAGCATTAAAAAAAATAACAAGCGGATCGCGAACTTTACTGGTAAAAAGCATTTCGGCAGGGAACATGTTTATTCGGGTGTAGGGTTTTCGTTAAGCGCTATGAATTACTATGGTGATTTATCACCTCTGCCAAGTAAGTTTAGCACTGATATTTCCTTCACTAAGCCAGCAATTGGCATTTCTTTTTTTCACCGTTTTGGGCCACGCTATACTTTGATTGGGCAGTTCATGTATGGCACTTTAAAGGGATCAGACGCTGAATCGGCTAAGAAATCCGGCAACGAAACAGAAAACTTTCGCCAAATCAGGAACCTATCCTTTCGTAATCGCATCCAGGAACTGTCACTTGTTGCAGTGTTTGATTTATTTGAAAATGAAGGGACTTACATTAGTCGGGTCAAGTGGACACCTTATGCATTTGTGGGTATTGCCGTATTTCACCACAATCCGCAAGCCCAAGCGCCTAATACTTATCTTGATGGCACTCCGAATCCTAAGGCTGGGCAATGGGTAGACTTACAGCCCCTTGGCACCGAAGGACAACAGGCTGGTACCTCAACATTACTTCAGGGTGATGTAAATTATGGAATCAAACCTTATAGTTTAATACAAGCGGCTATACCATTCGGCGCTGGTGCTCGTTTTAGATTAAACGAGGTGTTTGATTTGTGGGCAGATATTGGGTTCCGCTATACATTCACTGATTATTTGGATGATGTAAGTAAAAACTATGTTGATGTAACAAGATTTAGCAATCCACTGGCACAGGCGATGTCTTACAGATCCAATGAAATACCAAATCCAGGGTTGCCCACTAATCCTGTAACAATAAACGGACAAACAGTTCAAATAATAAACGGATATGGCAGCGAATTCCCCTCGAATAATAGGGGCAACAAAAAGAACAACGACATTTACATGGTTACCTCCATTAAACTCACCTATATTCTGGGGGCAACCTTTCATCGCGCTAAATTCAGATAAAGTATAATGCTCCGCAGCTGTTCAATATTTGCACTACTGTGGACATTTCTATTGTTCGTTAGGCCCGCTTTAGGTCAGCCATCACAAAGATCGGAAGTTGGTTTTGGCTTGGGAGTATTTAATTATACCGGTGACATTGTGCGAACATATGACATCACAACCTCAAAGCCCGCTGCCACTGCATTTTATCGTTCAAACATTAGTAAAGTAATTAGCTTGCGTGTTGCGATTACGGGTGGTCAACTGGCAGCCAGCGATAAGCACAATCCGCTTGACTCGGCAGCAATAAAGCGAAATGCTTCGTTCAATATCTTTTTGTTGGAAGCCTCGTCAACCTTTGAATATCATTTTTTGGATTGGAGAGACGATAGACGAAGGCTCCGGTTTACACCGTATTTATTTGCAGGCCTGGGTCTATTTGGTATTTCTGGCAACAACGCCAAAACCAAAACTTATAGCAATGTTCAAATGTCTATCCCTTTTGGGGCTGGCATGAAATACGTGCTTAATCCAAAATATTATATAGCTCTTGAGTTTGGCGTTCGAAAAACTTTCTTCGACTATTTGGATAATATTTCTGGAGGGAATACCACTATCAAGAATTATCAATATGGCAATCCTAATGATTACGATAATTACTTTTTCACCGGCATTACTCTGACCTACACCTTTTACGACATCCCCTGTCCGTCCAGTCCCTACCGATAATAGGATAGAACTTTTTCGGCTTTAGAAACATCTTCTATTTTAGGCGAATTAGACCCATTTTGAATTATAAAATTTGGCTACTTTTGCACCCTTGTGGCTACTTTAAGGGACAAAATAGACTTTGGCAATTTGCCTCAACACATTGCCGTTATCATGGATGGCAATGGCCGGTGGGCTAAGCAAAAAGGTGCTGCCCGTATTTTCGGACATCGCAATGCAGTGCAGTCTGTTAAAGAAATCACTGAAGGCTGTGGAGAAATGGGAATTAAGTACTTGACACTTTATGCCTTCAGCACTGAAAACTGGGGCCGTCCGAAAGAAGAAGTAGATGGCTTGATGGAACTTTTGGTGAATACTTTGCAAAAAGAAATTCACTCGCTCTTAGAAAATAAAGTGAAGCTGAAAATAATCGGAGAGTTTGATATGCTTCCCAAAATTTGTCAAATGAACTTAAAAGAAGCAGTGGAGGCGACAAAAAATAACACCGGACTCAACTTGTTATTGGCGTTGAGCTACAGCGGACGATCAGAGATTGTGAAAGCTGCAAAAAAGATTGCTGAGAAGGTAAAAAATGGAACGCTCGATCCAATGCAAGTGAACGAACAATTATTTGAAGATAACTTGGAAACTAACGGCATCCCAGATCCTGAGTTGCTCATAAGAACAAGTGGAGAGATGAGAGTAAGTAATTTCTTGTTGTGGCAAATCGCCTATACCGAATTCTATATTACCCCTAAACTTTGGCCCGATTTCAGGAAGGAAGATTTATACGAAGCTATTTGTGCCTACCAGAAGAGAGAGCGAAGATTTGGAAAAGTGTTGACCCCAATTGCCTGAACCTGATGAAGAGGATTTTATTAATTTCGTATTGCATCGGATTTATTTTTTCTGCTGCTCAAGCTCAATTTCGGAAAAAAAGTACCCCATCCATTTCGCAGGGGAATCAAAGTCCATCATCACTTAACTACAACGCTCCCACGGAATATACAATTGCTGGAATTGAAGTAATTGGGCTCAACGTGTTGGACAAAAATGCCATGATCTCTCTCACCGGCTTAAAAATTGGTGATGTGATAAAAATTCCAGGAACGGCGACCGCAAATGCCGTTCGTAAACTCTGGAAGCATGGTTTAGTAGGTGACGTTACAATTTCTGCGGATCGCATTGAAGGCTCAAACATTTACATCACTGTTCGCCTTACAGAACGCCCTCGTCTTACTGATTTTTATTTTCGTGGACTTTCAAAAGGCAAACAGTCGTCTTTGAAAGAAGATATGCGTCTGATCAGAGGAAAAATCGTAACGGATGCCATGATCAGGAATGCCGAAAGTTCAGTAAAGAAACACTTTGTTAAAAAAGGATTTCTCAACACGCAGGTAAAAATAATAAAGGAACGAGATACACTCAATAGGGGTGGAGTGCGCTTGCGCATTGAAGTTGATGTGCAATCAAAAGTAAAAATCAATAACATCACTTTTGATGGTAACGAAAAAACACCTGATGCTGTACTGAAAAAAAAGTTGAAGAAAACTCATGAACGTGCTCGCTTCACTATTCATCGCACGTTATTATCAAGTCTATTCGATTTCAAACCTCGTTACGTGAAAGAGTATTTTGATTCTAGCCGCCAGACAAGTTGGAAAGAGGTAAAACATTTCGTTAACGATAATATAAAACTTAACATCCTTAAAGGGTCAAAATTTATTCGGGCCGATTATGAGGAAGACAAAAAGAAGCTTATTGATTACCTCAATGGGGAAGGATTCCGGGATGCGTCAATAGTTTCTGATACAATCATTAATAATAATTCAGGCAGAATAGATTTAAAATTAAAACTCTTTGAAGGAAGGAAATACTATTTCAGGAATATCACATGGACGGGAAATTACCTCTACGCAGCAGCCACTTTGAATAAAGTGCTGGACATCAAAAAAGGTGATGTTTATAGTCAGGAATTAATTGACAGAAAGACCACCTTCAATCCAAAAGGAGGTGCAGACATCAGCGGCTTGTATATGGATGATGGCTATTTATTCTTCCGAGTGCAACCAGTTGAGGTAGCTGTTGTGGGTGACTCCATCGATGTTGAGATGCGAATTTTTGAGGGTGATCAGGCAATCATTGACCAAGTGACAATTACTGGAAATGAGAGAACAAGTGAGCATGTTGTCCGAAGAGAGCTCACCACAATCCCTGGTCAAAAATTTCGTAGAGCTGATATCATTCGAACCCAGCAACAACTTTCCCAAATGGGATTTTTCAACCCTCAAAAAATTGAACAAGACATTCGTCCTAACCCCGCTAATGGAACGGTAAATATTGGCTGGAAACTGGAGGAGCAATCCAATGACCAAGTGCAGCTTTCGGGGGGATGGGGCGGATATTATGGATTTGTTGGAACGGTGGGTCTCACTTTCAACAATTTCTCTCTTCGCAACGTACCTAACTTTAAAAAGTGGCGGCCACTTCCTGTAGGCGATGGTCAGCGATTGTCGTTGCAGATGCAAGCCAACGGAAAATCTTTTCAGAGTTATAGCATTTCCTTTTCGGAGCCTTGGTTTGGAGGTCGCAAACCTAATTCACTTACAGTTAGTTTGAATCACTCGATATCTAGGATTCCTAGTGGACGAAGTGGATCTACACTTACTTACGATGTAAGCAGCGCTTACCTTAAACAAAGCGGTATCACGCTTGGATTTGGAAGAAGGTTGGAGTGGCCGGATAATTATTTCACCCTCACCAATTCATTGTCATTCTTACAATATAATTATCATAACTATTTTGGTGCCACCAGCGCGCTACCATCAACCGGCATAACGAATAGCTTCATATTCAATACCACATTGTCAAGAAACAGCATTGATAATCCTATGTTTCCCACAGCGGGCTCGACTATTTCATTAAGCTTGAACTTAACTCCTCCATATTCTCTCTGGCGTAATCCCGATTACTACAAAGACATCAACACGAGATACAATTGGCTTGAGCTTTATAAATGGATGTTCGATGCGAAATTTTATATTAAGGTGCTTGGTAGTAAAAAGCCTGAAGGACGTAGTTTAGTAATTGAAACCAAAGCCCATTTCGGATATATAGGAACCTATAATAACAAGATTGGAGGGCCGGGGCCATTTGAACGCTTCTTGATGGGGGGAGCAGGACTTACCGGAGGCTTTAACTCATTTGTTCTAGGTCAGGATATCATTGGCTTGCGAGGTTATCAAGATAACCATGTTACTCCGCCACTCTATGATCGGTATGGAGCGGCAAGCAGTGACATCCAAGGTGGAATCGTATACAATAAATTTGGAATGGAACTTCGCTATCCTGTTGTGACAAGTCAGGCAGCCACAGTTTATTCGTTTGTTTTTACCGAAGCCGGTAACAACTGGAATAATTATCAAGACTTTAATCCGTTTAATCTCTACCGCTCTGCGGGCTTTGGAGCAAGGATCTTCATGCCAGCCTTTGGTCTGATTGGATTAAACTGGGCCTATGGATTTGATACCTTGCCAAATGCCAGCACGAAGAGCGGTTCACAATTCCACTTTACAATTGGACAACAAATCCGATAAGATGAAAAGAACTATAGCAGTGCTGGGCGCCTTTCTTTTCGGCCTGAATTTTGCGTTTGCTCAGAAGTTCGGATATATCGACTCAGAATTTATTCTTAGCAAAATGCCAGAGTATGCAAAAGCCCAGAATGAGATTGAGACTTTTTCAGCTGCCTGGCAAAAGGAAATTGAGGAGATGCAACATAAAGTTGATGGACTTTACTCAATTTACCAGGCTGAGCAAGTTTTGCTAACGGAAGAAATGAAACAAGAGCGCCAAGCGGAGATAAAAAAGAAGGAAACAGAGCTGAAAGATTACCAAAAAAAGGTTTTTGGATTTGGCGGTCTCTTTTTTTTGAAAAAACAAGAATTGATTAAACCTTTGCAGGATAAAGTCTTTGACGCTGTTAGTAAAGTATCTAAAGCTAATCGGCTTGCGATTGTATTCGACAAGTCAGCTGAATTAGTGATGATCTATACCGACCCGCGTCATGATTATACGGATTTTGTATTAGAAGAACTTGGATTAGGAGACCCCAATGATAAAGTAAAATAATAAACCAAATTTAAAATGAGAACACTGTTAGCCGCGCTTTTTTGTGGATTGATGATAACTGCGAACGCGCAAACTACTGATCACCCGACACAGAAAATCGGTTATGCCGAGTCGGACTACATCCTTAGTCAATTACCCGACTTCAAAAAGATTGAAAGCGAACTTAAAACCCATGGTGCTCAATTAGAGAACCAGATGAAAGCAAAGTACGATGACTATCAAGCAAAGTTAAAGGCTTACCAAGGGATGCCTGCCACTACACCCGATGCCATCAAGTCCGACAAAGAAAGAGAACTTGCAGCATTACAGGAGAACATGCAAAAGTTTCAGCAAGATGCTCAGTCATCTTATCAAAAGAAGCAAACAGATTTAATGGATCCCATTTACAAAAAAATAGGCAAGGCCATTGAAGAAGTGGCTAAAGAAAATGGATTTTCATTCATTATCAATCCTCAATTGGCCAATGGTGGAGATATTTTATTGTTCAGCGACGAGAAATTTAATATCTCTGATCTGGTACTGAAAAAGCTTGGTGTTACACCTGTTCCTCCCACTGCAACAACGCCTCCCAAAACGAATTAAGATTTGAATTCATTTTAATGAAAAGGGCTGCCAATTAAGCAGCCCTTCTTTATTTCCATTTTTAGCGTTACTCACTCTTAAGCGATTTTACTGGATTTACTATCGCTGCTTTTATGGATTGATAACTCACCGTGAGCCAAGCAATCGCAAGAGCCAAAATTCCAGCAACAATAAAGGAGTTGACTCCTAAGTCGACTCGATAAGCAAATCCTTTAAGCCAGGTGTCCATCATCCACCAGGACAACGGAACAGCAAGAACAAAAGCAATTAGTACAAGCCTTGTAAAATCTTTCGACAGCAAAATCACGACACCACCAACAGAAGAGCCTAATACTTTTCTTATTCCGATTTCTTTCGTGCGCAAACTCGCAGTGTATGCTGATAGCCCAAACAATCCAACACAAGCAATTGCAATGGCCAAGCTTGAGAAAACCGCAAAAAGTTTTCCTGAACGTTGCTCCTCCAAATAACCTTGTTTCAAATTCTCATCTAAGAATTCATATTTGAATGGTTGCTCGGGAACCATTTCTTTCCATTTCATTTCAATTTTGCTAATTGCTTCACGAAATTTATTGGGCTTCAACCGAGCGGCTACATACGCGCTGCCTCCCTGCTTCCCGAAAAGCTCCTTGTCATAAATCACCAAGGGTGTTATTTCGTCCCTCAACGATTGAAAATGAAAATCTTTTATCACGCCAACAATAGTAAAGTATAATGTAGTCTTACTTCCATCAGGATTATTATTCACTTGCGAAAGTTTCCTGCCCACAGGATCGGTCATGCCCATTGTTTTAACGGCTGTCTCATTCAATAGTATATTTAGTGAGTCATTTGTCTCTTTGGTGAATAATCTTCCCTCCTTTAGCTCAAAGCCTATCACTCCTGCAAAATCGTCGTCCATCACCATCGATTTAACAGTAAGGATTTCGCTTGATCCTTCGGGTTGAAATTGTTGACCAAAAAAATCATCGCGATTTCCAACAATTGAACTTGTGCTGGCGACTGATTGTGTTTCACTCATCCGCCTGATCTCTTCCACAAATGTTTCTGTTTTTTTATCCAATGCGAAAGCTCTCTTAACCATTAAAACTTGTTCCTTGTTAAATCCAAGATTTTTGTTTTGCATGAACTTCATTTGCTGACCGATTACAATTGTTCCAACGATCAATACAATGGAGATCATAAATTGAAAAACAACCAGGCCATTTCTTAGCCACGCTCCTTTACTGCTTCCTGAGAAATTGCCCTTCATGACTACTACCGGATTATAACTGCTCAGTGCAAAGGCAGGATACAAGCCAGCAAGAACACCAATGATTAAAGTAAATGCTGCAAGTGCCAAAATAAGATTGGCACTGAAAACTAATTGAAGTTGTTTTTCAACCAGATCATTGAAACTAGGCAAAAGCATATAAACTCCCGCTATTGCTAACACCATTCCAACAAAGGACAGTAAAATTGCTTCGGTCAAAAACTGAATTATCAATTGACTTCTAATGGATCCCATCACCTTACGCACACCCACCTCCCGCGCGCGTTCGGCTGATCTTGCCGTAGAGAGATTCATAAAATTGATGCAGGCGATAACTACAATAAGTATGGCTATAAAAGAAAGAATATAAACGTATTTCAGATTGCCACTCGGAGTAATCGTAAGTTCAAGATTAGTTGGGTCAAGATGGATCGAGGTAAGCGGCTGTAAAGTATAAACGTAACCATTGCCAGCTTTTTTATAATCTTCCCACGACTTGCCCAAATCATGTTCAATGTGAGCTGCTGCATAAGTATCAACCATCTTTGGAAATTTAGATTCTAACGCCTTTGCATCAGTTCCAGACTTCAGCTTGATATATGTGTGAGAATCAAAGGCAGTATAGTTATCGCGTTTTAGGAATTGAGCAAATTGCCCACCGATAGTACCCAGGAAGTCAAACCGCAAGTGAGAATTATCCGACAAATCCTTAAAAACACCCGTCACCTTGACTTCTCCAAAATCGCCACCAAGTATCTTTCCAATCGGATCATCATTACCAAAATATTTTTTTGCAGTTGTTTCAGAAATGATGACCTGATTGGGAGAAGTTAAAGCTGTGCTCTTATCTCCTTTCACCAGATCTAAATCGAAGAAATTAAAAAAAGAGGAATCCGATTGAAGAAAATAATCCTCTTCAAAAGTTTTGATTTCTGTATCACTGACTTTGTAAGTTATTACAGAGTTTTTGTTGGGGCCGAATAAATGCAAGGTGCCTTCAACTTCAGGAAAATCCTGCTGCATTGCTTTAGCAAACGAATGAGGCACCACCGAATAATGAGTTACATGGTTAGGATACTTCCTCTCCAAAACCATTTTGAATATCCGATCGGCCCCAGGAAAAAATTTATCATAGGATAGCTCGTGCTTTACGTACAACACAATCAGTAAGCTTGCCGTAATACTTACCGCAAGGCCTATGACATTGATACCTGTATAAACTTTTTGTTTGATCAGGCTGCGAAAGGCTGTTTTGATATAATTGCGAAGCATAGGAGTGAATTGAAAAGAGTAGTCGTTACAATGGCAGTGCCATATTTTCTAAACCTCATTTTCGTTCAATTTCATAACTGCCTACGAACGGATTAGAACAGTTGTTATCCGGAATCGGACGTTTTCACTTTGCAACGATTCTTGAATTGCTAGAAACTAATAACTTTGCCAACTGGTTTATCTCTTATGCTAAAATTACTTATCATCGTTGCTTTAGTGCTTTACATTTTGTCCAAGATCGGAGGGTTTTTCTTTCGAATTGGAGCTGCCTCCCAAAACAGAAATACACAATCCCGTCGGCCAGGCAGCATTCACGTTGATGTAAACCAGAAAAAAGATAAGCGGGGCACGATAAAAGGTGGCGACTACGTAGATTACGAAGAGGTCAAGTAACAAAAAGTATTTCTATCTGTTCTCGTAACTTTATAAGTCATTTATCTCGACTATGAAGAATCTCCTACTCATCATTTATATTTTTTTAGCTCCGCTAATTTGTGCTTCGCAGGCTAATCAAAAACGATTGGCTTTAGTCATCGGCAATTCTCATTACCAATTTTCAAATGCTCTTAGAAATCCTGTAAATGATGCTCGCGCAATTGCCAGTTCATTACAAGGATTGGGATTTGAAGTGATGGAACATGAAGATCTTACACAACCCCAATTGAAGCAAGCCATCAATTCTTTTGGCCAAAAGTTAAAGGACTATGACGTTGGATTATTTTATTACGCTGGGCACGGGGTTCAGTCCAAGGGTGTAAACTATATCATCCCCGTTGAAGCTGAACTTAAAAATGAAGAGCAAATTGAATTTGATTGTGTTGCTGCAGACAGGGTGCTTGCATACATGGATGCCGCCTCAACAAAAGTGAACTTGATTATTTTAGATGCTTGCCGCAACAACCCTTTCGGACGGAGCTGGCAAAGAAATTCCGGAGGAGGTGGGCTTGCTATGATGGACGCACCAAAAGGTTCATTGATTGCTTATGCAACCTCTCCTGGCCGCACGGCTTCTGATGGTGAATCTTCTAATGGCCTTTATACCAGTGCGCTCTTGAAATTCATGAGAAATTCTTCGCTCACTATTGAACAGGTATTTAAGCAAGTTCGCAATGAGGTAAGTGACAAGTCAGGCGGAGCGCAAATGCCTTGGGAGACTACCTCACTGACAGGTGAGGACTTTTATTTAGGAAAAGGAGCGAAAAGTTCTACCGAACCTGCGCTTGCTTTCAATGGTCAGCAAAATCAAAATGTACAATCACGAAGCCATCTTGATTTAAAATCTGTAACTGTTTCTTCTCAAGATGCATCACAAGCAGAAATATTTTTTGCACAAGGCAAACTCTCTTATGATGATAAGAAGTATGAAAAGGCAATTGGCGAGTTTACTAAAGCGATAAATCTAAATCTTCGATATTCAGATGCATATTATTGGAGAGGCATGTCTTTCTATTCAATGCTGACCTACGACAAGGCTATTGAAGACTACGACTTATCGATAGAGATTAATCCAAAATTCCCGGACGCTTATTATTGGAGAGGAAATGCTCACTATACCGTTCGGCAAGATGATAAAGCTCTCGCTGATTATAACAAAGCGATCTCCTTAAAATCAGACTATTACCAGGCCTATTATTGGAAGGGGAGAACCTATTATGAACTCACACAAGATGATAAAGCGATTGAAAACTTCAATAAAGCAATTCAATTAAATCCTGACTATCGCGAGGCCTATTTTTGGAGGGGGCAAAGCTTCTATTCCAAGAAACAATATGAAGATGCGATTGTTGATTATAACAAATCACTTTCTCTGAAGAACAACGACCCCGAGGCTTTTTATTGGAAAGCTAATGCCTATTTCTCTTTAAAGAAATTTCCTGAGGCTGTTCAAGATTTTAATTCTGCTGCTAAACTAAAACCTGATTATGCTGAGGTCTATTTCTTTCGTGGTAAGGTAAAATACAATCTAAAACAATACAGTGAGTCGTTAGCTGACTTCCAAAAAGCCAGCACTCTTAAGAAGAACTATGCGGACGCATTCTATTGGCAAGGAGTTGTTTACTACTTTCAGCTAAACTACGACTCTGCAATTTCACTTTGTTCAAAAGCAATCGAAATAAATTCTCGACATGCTGATGCATTTTATTATCGAGCGATCGCAAAATATGCATTAAAAAGAGATGAAGAAGCCATTCTTGATTTTGATAAATGTATCGCGTTGACTCCGGCCGCAGATGCCTATTACTGGCGCGGACTTTCCAAATATAACCTTCAAGATTATGCGGATGCTATTCCCGATTTTTCAAAGTCAATCGAGATCGATCCATCCAGTAATTCCACACCTAATTATTTTTACTATCGTGGAAATTCATACTACTCGCTTAAAATGTACGCAGACGCCATCACTGATTTTTCAAAAGCTATTGAGTTGAATCCATCAGGTCCAAAAAGCTATAATTATTTTTATTATCGAGGGAATTCATACTATGGATTAAAAATGGATGCCAATGCTATAAAGGATTTCACCCAGGCAATTGGCTTGAAACCTGATTTTGCAGAAGCTTGGTACTATCGTGGTACTTCCAATTTTTACCTTGGGCAAAAAGAATTGTCACTTAGCGATCTTAACAAAGCACTTGAGTTGGATCCAACCAACACCAAATACCTCAATTTTAAAGCAGCCAATTTTAAATAATCTACGTTCATAGCTCCAATGCAATTTCCATTTTTCAAATATCAAGCTACTGGCAATGACTTTGTGATTGTCGACAATCGTGAAGGAAAATTTTCTCTGTCTGTCGATGAAATAAAAAGGATATGCGATCGCAAATTTGGAGTTGGCGCTGATGGACTAATGCTGATTGAACAACATCCTTCTTTTGATTTCAATTTGATTTACTATAATGCCGATGGCTCGCCAAGCCTATGTGGAAACGGAAGCCGCGCTGCAGTTGTGACAGCCTCAGCCTTGGGTATGATTAATGGTAAAGCAAAATTCAACGCTTACGATGGAGCCCACGAAGCTCAGCTACTGCCCAATGGTCATGTGCGCCTGAAAATGAATGATGTGAGAGAGATTAAAAATTCAGGTGATGGAGTTTTTCTAAACACCGGTTCACCTCACTTTATTAAATGGGTTAGTGAAGTCAATAATTACTCTGTTTTTGAAGAGGGTAAAAAAATCCGTTATAGCGAAGTATTTAAACCGGCCGGAACAAACGTCAATTTTGTGGAGCCACTTAAAGACAATACCATCTTTGTACGCACATATGAACGTGGTGTTGAAAATGAGACACTTTCCTGCGGAACTGGGGTAACTGCGGCAGCCTTGGCGGCCTCTTCTAAAAATTATGTTTCTCCCGTTACTGTCAATACTTTGGGAGGACAACTCTCTGTTGAATTCAAGGTGAGCCACGATGGCTCGTTTACCGATATTTTTCTCATAGGGCCTGCCAAAATGGTGTTTCAAGGCGTTTTGGAATTATAATTGCACCTTAAAAAACTTAATTTTACTGCTCGTTATTAGTTGGCCGTTTAGTCGGGTAACAAACGATCAACCTTTAAATTAAAATAACGATTTAAACGTACACCATTTCCATGCTAAAACTAATCGCCAAAATTTTCGGAAGTAAATCGGAAAAAGACATTAAACGAATGACGCCCTTGGTGGACCAGACCATTCAAGAAGGCGAAAAATTAGTTTCTATTTCTCATGATGAACTAAGAACCAAAACGCTTGAAATACAAGAGTACATTAATGCTAAACTGAAATCAATTGACGATGAACTTGCCGCCCTACATCAACAAGTTGCAGACCAGCCGGAACTTGATATCAATGAAAAAGAATCCATCTTTTTGAATGTTGATAAAATTGAGCTTGACCGAAACAAGGAGCTGGAGAAAGTTTTGCTAGAAGTGCTACCAAGAGCATTTGCAATCATTCGCGAAACCGCAAGACGGTTCAAAGAAAATGATTACCTCGAAGTAACAGCCACAGAATTTGACAGGCAATTAGCAGCTAAACATGAGAACGTAAAAATAGTTAGTGATAAAGCCCATTGGCATAAACAATGGATGGCGGCAGGAACTCTCTTTACGTGGGATATGGTGCATTACGATGTTCAAATCATCGGTGGTATAGCATTGCATGAAGGAAAAGTTGCTGAGATGGCAACTGGTGAAGGAAAAACATTAGTGGCAACTTTCCCTGCTTTTTTAAATGCACTAGCTAAACGAGGTGTGCATATTGTAACGGTAAACGACTACCTCGCCAGACGTGATAGTGAATGGATGGGTCCGATCTTTCAGTTTCACGGATTACAAGTTGATTGCATAGACAAACATGAACCTAATTCAATAGCAAGACGAGATGCATACAAGGCAGACATTTGCTACGGTACTAACAACGAATTTGGTTTTGACTACTTGCGCGATAACATGGCTCGCGATCCTGAAGAACTTGTTCAACGGGGGCATCATTATGCGATGGTTGATGAAGTGGATAGCGTGTTGATCGATGAAGCGCGTACACCTCTAATTATTTCGGGTCCGATTCCACGTGGAGATGAGCATGAGTTCTATGATCTTAAGCCCCGCATCAATAAAGTTGTTGAGGCTCAGAAGAAATTAGTAAATCAATATCTCAACGATGCTAAGAAGTTATTAGGTGATGGCAACGAAAAAGAAGGTGGACTTCCTCTTTTCCGCGCATACCGTGCTATGCCGAAGTACAAGCCATTGATCAAGATGCTCAGCGAAACGGGCAATAAGGCAGTTCTGCAAAAGACAGAAAATTTCTATTTGCAAGACAACAAAAAGGAAATGCCTAATGCGGATGCTCCTTTGTTTTTTGTGATTGATGAAAAAGATAACAGCGTTGAACTCACCGAAAAAGGCATTGACCTGATCACAGGTGAAGGCGAAGATCATAAGTTCTTTATCATGCCAGAGATTGGCACTGAACTAAACAAAATTGAAAAAGATCCAACAATTGCTGACAATGACAAACTTCTGAAAAAGGAGGAATTGATCCGTGATTATAACACGAAGTCTCAACGAATTCATAGCATCAATCAGTTACTAAAAGCCTACACATTATTTGAAAAAGATACGGAGTACATCATTGTCGATGGAAAAGTAAAAATTGTTGATGAACAAACTGGTCGTGTGCTAGATGGTAGAAGATACTCAGACGGATTGCATCAAGCTATTGAGGCGAAAGAAAATGTGAAGGTGGAAGACGCAACACAGACTTACGCAACGATTACGCTTCAAAATTATTTCCGGATGTACCACAAGTTGGCCGGTATGACAGGTACTGCTGAAACGGAAGCAGGCGAGTTGTGGGATATCTATAAACTTGACGTGGTTGTAATTCCTACTAACAGGCCAGTAACGCGAAAAGATCATGACGACATGGTTTACAAAACTGTTCGTGAAAAATTCACAGCGGTGATTGACGAAATCGTAAAACTCACAGGTGAAGGCAGGCCTGTGCTGGTAGGAACAACATCTGTAGAAATTTCAGAGTTGGTGAGTCGTATGCTGCAGATGAAAAAAATTAAGCACAATGTACTCAACGCAAAACAACATCAGCGTGAGGCAGAAATTGTTGCCGAAGCAGGTAAGCCAGGAACAGTGACCATAGCCACCAACATGGCAGGTCGAGGAACCGATATAAAACTTACGCCTGAATCCCGAGCAGCAGGTGGCCTCGCTATTATTGGTACTGAGCGGCATGAATCACGAAGAGTGGATCGTCAGCTACGTGGACGAAGCGGTCGTCAAGGTGATCCGGGAACATCCAGTTTCTACGTTTCTCTGGAGGACAACTTAATGCGTTTATTTATGCCCGAGCGCATCGCGCGGATCATGGACAGACTTGGGTTGAAGGAAGGAGAGGTAATCCAACACTCAATGGTCACCAACTCTATTGAACGTGCTCAGAAAAAAGTGGAAGAAAATAACTTTGGTATTCGTAAGCGACTACTTGAGTATGATAACGTGATGAACTCCCAGCGCGAAGTAATCTACAAGCGCAGAAAAAACGCATTGTTTGGTGAACGTCTTCAACTCGATATTCTCACCATGTTATTCGATACCTGCGATGACATTGTAGCTAATGCGAAGGCGGGTGATAATTTCCAAGATTTCAAATTGAATTTGCTGAGCATACTGGGGCTTGATTTTTCTATCACACCCGAGGAGTTTACAAAGATTGAACAGCCCGTTCTTAGTGAGCGATTGTACGAAGAAACACTTAAACATTATCAGCATAAAAACAAGTTGATTGCCCAAAAGGCAATGCCTATCATCACTGACATTTACAAAACAAGAGGTGCAACAATTCAAGAAATTTTAGTTCCGTTCTCCGATGGTTTAAAACAAATTGGAGTAGCTGCTGACCTAAAGAAATGCGTCTCCAGTAACAATGCCGAACTGATAAAGTCGATGGAGAAGATGATAACATTAAATATCATCGATCAGAACTGGAAAGAGCACCTCCGCGATATGGACGATCTGAAACAGTCTGTGCAAAATGCAGTATACGAACAGAAAGACCCATTGTTGATTTATAAGTTCGAAGGTTTTGAAGCGTTCAAGCGATTTATCACTAAAGTGAACGAAGAGACGATTTCATTCCTAATGAAAGCAGAAATTCCTGTGCAAGAACCGGATGAAGTTCACGAAGCACATGTCCAAAAACGTCAGAAATTGCGTGAACAAAAAGATGAATCGCGTTCCTTGCTGCAAGGTGGAGGTCAACCTCAGGTGCAACAGCAGCACACAGAAGAAAAAGTGATGCCAGTGAAATCTGAAAAAATTGCAAATCGCAATGACAAAGTAAGTGTTCAGTATCCAGATGGCCGTGTGTTGAAAGACGTTAAATACAAAAAAGTAGAAGACGATATTAAGAATGGGCGATGCATAGTAATTGAAGGATGAGGTTAGATTACAAATTACAAATTGCAAATTACAAATTGGCTGTTGCCTTTAGGCGAATTGCTTTTTGTTTCATGGTTATTATTACCACTCATTGCGTTGCGCAGAAAAATAAACCTTACCATGAAGATCTCTCGAAACTACGACCGAAATTTGAAGAACAGGCGGATACTAAAATCGAGAAGAAGGATACCACTCGAGAAGAAAGGAAAATAGACGTTACTCCTGTTAAGACGGTTAACGCAAAGGTGGACGTTATCTTGGATAGTCTCGACATGTTTAATTTACTGCGGAAGTATATTGATGGTTACACGATTCAAATCTACTCTGGTCAAAAGCGCGAGGAGGCGATGAACACGAAAAAAAAAATGCAAGAAGAAATACCTGAGTTAAATGCCAACCTTCAATACCAGCAACCAAAATTTCGTGTCACCGTTGGAAAATATTTTTCAAAGCTTGAAGCACAAAAGGATTTGCTAGCGTTGCGTCGAAAGTTTTCCGCTGCTATCTTAGTTCCTGAAAAAATTCCAATAAAGTAATCCAGAGATTTACTTAGAGACTGTTTGATTCCAGTCGTAAATTTTTTCTGCTATCTCCGTCAATAGCCCCGGAGATTTTTCAAGGGCGTTTCCAATGACAATTAAATCTGCCCCCGCTTCAAGTGCATTCAAAGCTTTCTGCGGAGTATTTATTCCTCCGCCCACAATGAGAGGTACATCAACTGCTTTTCTCACAGTGCTAATCATTTTTTTATTTACTTCTCTTTCCGCCCCACTTCCGGCGTCAAGGTAGATCAACTTCAATCCCAACATTTCACCAGCCATAGCGGTACAGGCTGCAAGGGAATATTTGTCTTCGGGAATAGGAGTAGTGTTGCTGATATAAGCAACTGATGTTGTTTTTCCAGAATTAACTAAGATGTATCCTGTAGAAAGGATCTCCAGTTTGTTACTTTTTAAAATTGGAGCCGCTGCGACATGCTGGCCGATCAACAAATCCGGGTTACGCCCTGAAATCAAGGACAAAAACAAAATCGCGTCAGCCAGTGGATCAATCTGAAGCGCACTTCCTGGAAACAGTATAACCGGAATCGAAATGTTATCCTTAATGGTTTTTACTACATCGGTTAAATTGGAAGTCGTAACTAAACTACCCCCCACAAAAAAATAATCAACACAGTTTTCATTCGCCAAACGAAGCAACGGCTCCAGCTGATCCGCGTCTGCAATTTTATCAGGGTCGATTAATACAGCGATTGATTTCTTTCCTTGTTTACTTCGAGCGTTGAGTGCTTCAAGAATCTTCATCTTTTGATTTTCGGTGTTGTAAATATTCTGAAAGTTTTTCCTTTGCCAAATCAAGCAAAAGCACAGTGGCCATATTCAGTGCTTTGTCACCCATTTGTGAAAGTAAAGATGGGCTTTCATCTGCGGGTTCTTCATTAACCGAATTTTCAACATCCTTATCTTTTCTTGATTTCTTTTTTTTACTTTTTGATGATGACAGTTGGGTTGCAACTATGTAAGTAAGTGCTAGAACGCCGCCAATGATCAAAGCGTTTTTCAAAACCTTTTCCGATTTTTCAGAAATATCTTTGATTTCGCGCTCCATTTCTTGTCGATGGCGATTGGATGTCTCAAGCAATTTCCTTTTTTCCGGATCCTGTGTTTCCAGTAGCTCCATATTATTTCTTTCGGCGTTTCGTCTGTTCAATCAGATAGCGTTCAAAATAGAGACCAATATTTTTGCGAAATAAAACGATTATCAATCCCATTATTCCATAAATCCCCGATACGATCCAAAATCCCGTTGACGAATGATTCAAATAATGATTCAGATAAATTGCTCCGGCTATGCTAAAGAAAATCAAAAAGAGTAAACCCAATAGAAAAAGAACGCCCACCATCAATGCGTTTGAAATTACTTTAACGATTTCCTCCCGAATTTCAATTTTTATTAACTCTATTCGCGTTTCAACATAACCAGACAAGTTTTCGACTAAGTTGTCAAGTCGTAAGAATTTAAAAATTGAATCTTTGACTTTTTCCATCATATCTATATGGCAATATAACGATTTGTTGAAAAAAGTAGGCGGGCGCCAGTATGCAGACTCAGAATTTTATCTACTGCTTAACGCGTTACTGGCTAAAATAAATCAATGAAAAAGGGATCAAAAAAAACACTAGTAACAAATACATGAAGCCAACTAGTCGGTTGCGCAAGGTAAGCTTGCCCAAACCCATTGCCGCTTTAAATGGAATCTCTTTTAGATATGGAGTGCGGAAGAAAAGTAATACACCAATAAAATTGAAAAGAAAATGCGTAAGCGCTATGCTAATGGCCGCATTAGAGTTAAATGTACTTGCCATGAAAGCTGTAATAGTAGTACCAATATTAGCTCCTAAAATAAACGCTCCAGCTTGCCTTAATTTTACAATCTTCTTCGCAACCAACGGCACAACTAAAGAAGTTGTAATCGTGCTTGAGCGTATCGCAGCTGTTGTGATGACCCCCCATCCAAAAGATTTGTATGGGCTCTTGAAAAAAAAATGCTGAAATTTTTCTTCGGACCCCAATCCCATTACTTGGGAAATTACCTTTCTGAAGAAAAGTATTGACCCGAACAACATAATTATGGATATGCCTGCTAGCAAGTACCCATTCTCAATTTTCGCAGTAATGAAATTAACGGGCCAACTCAAACTTTGGCCAAGCATCTTGAAATTCGATGTTATTCCTGTTGGTTCGTGGAAAAAATTTATCGCTATAAACTGAGCTATGCTAGATAGAAAGTGAAGGTTGTATTCCAAAGGAAAAAGAATAAGAGCTGTGATTATTTTGAAAAATCCATGATACGTGCCAGCAGAAACTGCTCTGCGAAATTCCTTCTTATTATTGATAAAACTGAGTGATACGATTGTACTGGTGATGGTTGTGCCAATGTTGGCTCCCATAATAATTGGCACTGCTCCTTCAAGGGTGAGTGATCCCGAGGCAACTAAGGCGACTGTGAGTGATGTGGTTGTAGAGCTACTTTGGATTATAGCCGTCACCAATAATCCGATGAACAATCCGGTAAACGGATTTGACGTTGCTAGTAAAATAGTACTGTTGATTTCCGTCCCTAACTGTTGAAGAGAAGAAATCATCAGGTCTAAGGAAAATAAAAAAACAAGAAGGCCAATGAGAAAATAAACTGTGCCTCTCAAAAAGAACTTCCATTGAAAATTAGATTCAACCAGTAACGATGTATCGGGCTTTGCTTCCATTCGCTTTTGTAAAGATACAAGTGAATGACATATCCTGATAAAAATAATTTGGTAGATGCGTTAACTTTCCATTAACTCTTTTACTGCCATCCACGCCATTAGCCCAGGCCCAATACTCAAGGCCGTTTCATCAATATCAAAAGTTGGTGTGTGTACATATGAAGTAATTCCTTTCGCGTCATTGCGTGTTCCCAATCGGTAGAAGGACGCCGGAATTTGATGAGAGTAATAAGCAAAATCTTCAGACCCTAATGTTAATTCTAAATCAACTACATTTTCCTTTCCCAAATACTCTTCCGCCGCAGCGCGAATTCTTCGAGTGAGTTCTGGATTATTCTCTAAGTAAGGATAACCATGGGAAATTTCAACTTCACATTTCCCCCCCATGCTTTCAGCAATACCCTTTGCCATCTTCTGGATTTTCTCTAATCCGTCTTGGCGCCATTGTTCGTTTAGCGCACGAAAGGTTCCAGCAATTTTTACTTCGTTAGGAATAATATTAGTCGCGCCTTCAGCTAAAATTTTTCCAAAAGTTAAAACCGTTGGTTGCTTGGGGCTTGCATTACGACTAATGATTTGTTGTAGTCCAATTATAATGTGTGATGCAATGACAACCGGATCAATAGTAAGTTCAGGAGCCGCGCCATGGCCACCCTTACCGATGACCGTCAAATAAATTTCATCGCTGCTCGCCATATACATTCCTTCACGAAAGCCAACTTTACCGGCAGGCACTAGGGGCATTACGTGTTGACCGATGATTGCTTCTGGCTTAGGTTTATCCAACACACCTTCTTTGATCATCAACGAAGCACCTCCGGGGTTCTTCTCCTCACCCGGTTGAAAAATTAATTTAACAGTACCATCAAATTTACTTTTGACTTCGCTAAGGATTTTTGCTGAGCCTAGAAGCGAGGCCGTATGCACATCATGGCCGCAGGCGTGCATCACTCCCGGGTTTTGTGATTTGTATGAAACTGAATTCGCTTCCTGAATCGGTAGCGCATCCATGTCTGCTCTTAAAGCAACTGTTTTTTTATTTGGATTTTTCCCTTCGATCAAAACGACAACCCCCGTTCCTGCAATTCCTTCGATAGGATTCAACCCAAAATCTTTCAATTTATTGGCTACAAATTTTGCTGTATTATATTCCTGATAAGAAAGCTCCGGATTTGAATGCAGGTGTCTTCGTGCTGCTACGTTGTCTTGCGCGTAACGAAGAGATAAGTCTTTAATTTCATCAAGGAGCATCGTCAATTATTTTTTAAGCTGAGCTATCAGTTTGTCTATAAGATTATCAACTGATTCACCTTCAGCTTCAGCCTTGAAATTGCGCACAATGCGATGCCGCAATACGGGCTTGGCGACCGCACGCACATCTTCGATATCAGGAGAATATTTTCCGTGAAGCAACGCGTTACACTTAGCACCCAACACTAGATACTGTGAAGCACGCGGGCCTGCTCCCCACTCAAGAAATTCATTGGCCAAAGCAGAAGCACTGCTAGGTCTCGTTGAGCCCGTTAGCATTACAGCGTATTCAATCACATTATCGGCGATAGGTACTCTCCTCACTAAATGTTGAAAAGCAATAATGTCGTCAGCTGCAATCGTTTTGTTCAGAGTAACTGTTTCGTCTGCAGTTGTTCCCTTTACAATTTTTAGTTCCTGTTCGTAAGTTGGATAATCCAGGAAAATATTAAACATGAAGCGATCGATCTGTGCTTCCGGTAACGGATAGGTTCCTTCTTGTTCAATCGGGTTTTGTGTGGCCATTACGAAGAATGGTTGAGGCAAAGCATAGCGATTGCCTGCTATTGTCACCGCATTTTCTTGCATTGCTTCAAGCAAGGCTGCTTGAGTCTTGGGAGGTGTTCTGTTAATCTCATCGGCCAAAATGATGTTGCCGAAGATTGGCCCCTTCACAAATTGAAAATTTCTTTCTTTATCCAACGTTTCAGCTCCAACAATATCGGATGGCATAAGATCTGGCGTGAATTGAATCCGCTTGAATTGCAGATCCAGTGTTTGAGCCAGTGTTTGCACCAACAATGTTTTAGCCAAGCCTGGTACACCTATTAGCAATGCATGGCCATGACAAAAAACTGCAGTAAGCGTAAGGCGAACAACATCATCCTGGCCTACGATCACTTTGGCCATCTCATTTTTTAAGTCCTTGTATGATTGCGCTAGCGCATTGGCCGCATCAACATCATCAGCAAAAATTCTGGGCATGCTTTAAGTCTTTGGCTGTGAAAATACCTTTTTCTTAAGGTCAGTACAAGGGGAAAGATTGGCCAGTAAAAAATTAAATCACTCTAATAGTTTACAGTAATTATACGATGGATCAATATTAATGAATACGTCTTGCCTGGCTTTGATAAACCATTTGCTAATGGCCTTGTCCTTTTTTTCAGCCAATGCTGCGGACTGAATTCGATGCCAATCGTCTTTCAAATTTGCCTGATGAGGAGGAATTTTCGCTTTGAAATAAATAATCCTCATCGCTTCCTTTTGTCGATCTGTGCGATAAGGAAGAGGTCTGGAAATATGGCCGACCTTCATTGTATCAATGGCAAGATAAACTGCCGGATCAATCGATTTGAGTGACACACCCATACCACCATCTGGGTCAGTAAAGTATCCTGAGTGCCCTTTGGTTTCTGTGTCATCCGAAAATGTTCTAGCGGCATAATCCCACTTCAAACTGTCTTTCATAATTTTTTTTCGAATGCTGTCAAGAAAGTGACCAGCTTTTTCTTTATCCTTTTCACTTGGAATTGCGAAAATTAAAATGTGCCGAGAGTTGTACTCATTCCCTCTACGGTCAATAAGCTGCATAATATGAAAACCGAAAGGAGACTCAAAGGGGTGTGAGATTTCACCCTTCCTCATTTTGAAGGCCATCGCTTCAAACTCAGGAACCATTGCGCCACGACCTTGATACCCCATCTCACCACCGTTTGCTTGAGCACTTGGGTCTTCAGAATATTTCTTTGCCAATTCATTAAAATTTTCTCCATTCAATATTCGATTTCGCAAATCTTCCAGCCTTGCTTTGGCCTCCTCTTTTTGTTGGCCACTCACTTTTGCTTCTCGCACAATTTGTCCGATTACTGCATCAGCATCATTATACGGCAAACTGTCGATAGGTATTTTGTTGAAAAATCTTTTTACTTCAGCGGGTGTAATTTCAATACCCCTTGTAATCTTTGAAGTCATCTCGCGAGCAAGCAACTGCTCTCTTATCTGATCACGTAATTCTATTTTGATTTGATCCATCGTTTTTCCGTACTGTCGCTCCAGTTCCTCTGCCGAGTTGCCATAATTTTGCAAAATCACCGACATACGCTGAGATGTATTTTGATCGACCTCGGCATCCGTTACTAAGATGGAGTCGATCTCTGCTTTGGCTACCATCAGTTTATTCATCACCAAACGGTTCAGCAAATTACACTTTGCATGATCCGAGCCTGGATTACCTTCTGTAACGTAATTCTGGTAAGCGGCTTCCAGTTCAGATTTTAGCACTATATAATTATCCACTTTACAGATAATCTTATCCAGCACAAAGCCGGTCTCTTCTTTCGTTTCGATCTTATCCTGGCCCTTAACATTGGAAGCAAGGGCAACCAGAATCAACCCACTACTTAATAAAGACTTCAAAATCCTTCCGTTTAGCCGCATTTTCATAAACCTCATCTTCCAATTTTTTCGCAAGTTCTACTTTTCTTTTATTTAAAATAATGTTTTTAATATCATGCTTTACAAACTCTAGCGGAGATATGTTATCTGTAATCTTATAACCATCTACCTTAAGGAAATAGAGATATGCCTGATCACTGGTTTCATAATAATTGTAGGACCTTAAAAACTGAATCTTGTTGGGAATTTCCGCGAGTGGTGAGTTCACCGCCAGTTTATCAAATTCAATCCAAGATGAATCAGCCAAATGATAAGCAGCCGAAAAACTCAGACAATATGATTTCAGTTCATTAATCTCTTTTTCCTTAAACGAAAACATCAAATCTTTAATTCGTTTAGTTCGTGGCGCATCCTTCGATACTTTGATGTATGTACCTCGAATAATGTTTTGTTTCAAAATAAAATTATCAAGGTGTGCTTTGTAGTATTCTTCGATGGCCGCATCGTCAACACTGTCATTCAGGTGTTGCTGGATGTAGTAGTTAAGAAATTCATAACCGATAAGGCTATACCTATAATCCAGCACCTTGCGCTCTACCTCCGCTTCGTCTATGTTAATCGTTTTTAAAGCCTCTTGCATGAGTAGCTGCTTTCGCACCCAGCTTGTAACGTAGGCGTTCATGCGCGCTGCACTATCATCTTTTGTTGTTTTCTCGGGAACAATTCCTTTTAACTCATCGAGATAGAGATAAGTATTGTTTACACGTGCGATCGATTTCCTTTTACTTTCCTCATTACTTTTTTCTTTCTTCATCCGAATCAGGTCGCAAGAAGAAAACCAAAGTGGAATCGTGATTATTCCCAAATATTTAAAAGCTCGAAAATATTTTAATAGATAATTCACTGTTTAGTTAATTCTGTAACAACGAGTTTCTTTCCTTTGTCATTGAGTGATACACGGTATTTATTTTTCAACGAAGCAACCCAGGCTTTCTCTAAAGAATCCTGATAGTCTGAAATTACTTTCGCCTTCGCCTCTTCTAATGTTTTAGTTCCAGGAGCGATTAATTTTTTTACATCTATCAAATAATATGTACCATCAATTTCCGTCTCTTGCAACCCAGGAACCCAGTTGATTTTATCAACTGCCTTGCTTTCTCCCCTTTCATACTTACGAATGTTTTGCGCCGATTTAAACTTTTTCATATCTACTTCTTTCAATGTATCGCCGTTGGCAATCTTCTTTTTTACCTCTTCCAAAAATAATTTATCAGTGGTGGAGAAAATCCGCGCCTCTATCCGATTTCCAGTTTCATATTTATTAGAATGCTCATTATAAAATTTTCGTTGACCAACTGTATCTTCCGATGCTTTATTCCACACTTCTTTTTCCATTATCTCAAATAATAAAATTCCCTCTCTGTACTCCGCAATCAAATATTTAAAATCCGGATTCTCTTTGATGATCTTTTCTTCCTCTGCCTCGTTGATTTTCTCTTCCGTCCAATTTTCGTACAACTGATTCATTTGGGCAGCAGGGGTTAACTTGCTTGATGTACGTTGTTGTTCAGCCCATAAAATAAAATCGCCTGCTTTAAGCGCTTTGCCCCCAATCGAAATCAGCGTCAATTTTTTCAATTCTGGACCTCCTGAAAATTTCCATTTACCTTTTAAAAGATTTGAATCGGCGGCGGCCATTACTTTCGCTTTGGTTTCACCATTCTCACTAAACCCTAAATCCTTTTTTCTTTTTACAGCAAGTGCTTGTTCTGATATTTTCATGCGCTCGTCGCGCGCCACACGCTTCTTTAAGGAACTTTCAATTTCGGCAAACGTGGGTGTCGGTATTTTCTTTTCCAAGCGGATAATGTGCCAACCGATATTCGATTGGAATGGATCCGAAATTTCTCCATGGGTTTGCAGCGCAAATGCAGTGGCCTCAAATTCAGGAACAGCCGCCAACCCTCCCACACCGAAAGGTCTCAATTTACCTCCTACATTTTTTGTGTTACTGTCTTCTGAATATTGTTTGCAAAGCTCATCCCAACTGCGTCCCTTTTTTAGTTGATCGTAAATTTCAAAAATCTTAATCTCATTGTCTTTTGTTGATCGCAATAAGATGTGGGAAACTTCTACCTCTCCACTTGATTGCCTTTTATCAAATATCTTGATCAAATGATATCCGAAACGAGTACGTACAATAGATGAAACATCGCCCACTTTAGTTTGATAAGCTGCCTCTTCAAATGGGTAAACCATTTGCATAGCAGTAAAATAACCTAAACTTCCTCCATTGTATTTTGCGGAAGGGTCTTCACTAAGTTCTCTGGCGAGTTTTTCAAAATCTTCTCCAGCCACAATTCTTTTTCTGATATCAGAAATTTTGTTGAACGCCTTAAGAGTATCTTCAGAAGAAGCATCAGGTTTTATTTGAATAAGAATATGCGAAGCTTTTACTTCTTGTGTTAAGTGATCATAAGCTTCACGAGTGAGTTTATCCAATACATCCTTTTCAGCGCGATAAGGCTTTTTCAATTCTTCGCGGTAAGTGTGAAGTTCCTTTGTAAACTTAGCCGTAGTATCCATTCCTCTTTTCTGCGCTTCCGTTATTTTCAATTTAAAATTGATGAACAGGTTTAAATATTCATCAATCTTTGGTTCTGTGCAATCCTGACTTTTGTTCATGTGATTTTTCTTGTAGAGATAAGTAAACTCATTGGTATAGGTAGGCTTCCCATCAACCGTGAAAAGAACAAGAGCTTGTTTAGTAATCTTATTATCCTGTGCCGAAACTCTGACTAACTGTAAAGACAGTAGAAAAACAACAAAATATTTCTTCATGAAATCCTTAAAAAATTTTGAAAGTGCAAAGATAGTTTTTTGATGGGAAGTGGAAGTTTTAAACTTCTTTGGTAAGCCGGCAAATATTTTTTCCTCCCTCAGAGGTATACTCAATTTTATCCATGATTGATTTCACTAAACGAATGCCTAGACCTCCCTTTCTTTTTTCGTGAACAAGACTGTCCATACCCGGTTCCGTAAATTGATTGATGTCAAATATGTTGCCGTCATCGATGATCTCAAAAACGTAGGTTCCCTTGCCGGGATGATTAATATGGAGCTCAAGAAAATGCTCTGGGTTGCAGTGATGTGCGTGAATCATAAGGTTCGAGCACATTTCGTCCAATGCAAGGACAATCGCACTAATTTGTAATTCGGGCACATGATTTTCATTCAGCGTATTGCGAATAAAATCACGTATTCCCTTCAGGTTAGAAAGGCTGCATCCTATGTTATACCGATAATTCATTTGCCAACTTCAATGCCTCATTTTTATTTTCACGAATATGCAGCAAGTCTGCCAAGCCTAAGATTTCAAATGTGTTTACCACTTTTTCTTTAAGTCCAAATAGCACCATTTGAATTTTCTTTTCGCGGAATTCTTCGATGTATGACATAAAGACGCCAAGGCCAGCCGAAGAGATGTATTCCAGTGCATGGCAATCCACCAAAATTCTTTTGAAGCCTTCGCCTACGCTCTTGGCGATGGCCAAATCCAATTCAATGGAAGAACTGGCATCAATTTCACCGATTACAGCGATGATATCAGCTCCGCTTTCCTGCAACCTTTTAATGTGAACCATATTTTCTTAACGGTTTTTTAACAACTTAAGTTATCCATGAAATTTTACTGTCATTGACGTGTAGTCGTCATTGATATTTTTAGTTCCCGTGAACTCATACAATTTCTTAATGATATGATCTTCGATTTCCTTCGCAGTTGCACCGGCCACTTCATTCAGTGCTCCCGCCAGCCGTTCATTTCCAAACTCTTCTCCTTTGCTGTCCTTGGCCTCAGTGATACCGTCTGTATAAAGCACCATAGTATCTCCCGGAGCATAACTGAATTCATTCGCCTCCACATAGTTGCAATAATCTTTACTTCTCACCATGCCCAATGCAGCTCCTTTATCTTTTAAATAATAAGATTCTCTTGAGCCAGAGCGCAGATATAATACAGGGCAATGACCAGCACGAGAATACCTTATTTTTTTTTCAGTTGAATCAATAATAAAATAAGAAGCGGAGATAAACGACCCTCTCTCTAAACAATACACGAGCGCTTGATTAGCTCGTTGCATAAATTCTTTCGGGTCGAGATGTTGCTGCGCCAGGCTGTGAAATATCCCCTTCATCTGGCTCATGTGAAATGCAGCCGTTGTTCCCTTGCCCGAAACATCGGCAATGATCAGCGCAACCATGTGATCATTGATACGCAACGTGTCATAATAATCACCACCCACCTCATCAGCTGACGCTGAGAAAGCAGAAATTTCAAAATCTTTATCTTGTTCAAGTTTGGTGGGAAGCAGACTTTGCTGAACTGTCTTAGCAATTTTTAATTCTTCCTTGTAGCGCGCATTTTGAAATGCTTCTTCCATTAAACGAAAATTCTCGATGGAGATCCCAGCTTGATTGGCAAACGTGGATACGATGCGCGTCATCTCTTTATTAAAACCCTCAGGCAACTCTTTGAGTAATGCTAATATTCCGATATTCTCTTCTTTCACCACAATCGGGAAAGCGAGTAACGAACGAAAGCGAGATCCTTTCATTGAAGCCAAATGCTTGGATAGGTTTTTCGTTTTTTCCGTTCCTGAATCGAGTACTCCTTTAATATTATTTTTTTCAAGATGCTCGCGAATATTTTTTGATTCTTGTTCTGTCATCCGGTACGTGAACATCTTACGATCATTCGCAGCGCCTGTTATCTCGAGCCAGGCGGCATCAGCAAATACCGAACTCACCGAGCTCTCCAATAAAATATTGTAAACACTCTCCTCGTCTTGCTCAGTTTGAATCGATTGACTAATCCGTTGAAAGTTTACAACCTCCTCCAGCTTTTGTTCAAATACAGATGAGGTGGGAAGGTTGAACAAAATCACCAGGAAAGAAAAGATTCCATAAATGATGATGAAGGAAGCTAATACAATAATGAAGAGTTGATTTCGATAATCAAGAAAAGCAGTAGACTCTTTTGCTATGATTTCAGTTGATCGCTCCACAGTATAAAAGAAGTAAGCGAGGTAAAAAAAGGTGAGCAACAATAACAGGAGGCTTGTCCACTTTTGTTTGAAGTTCAAATATGCCACCCACCGCATATTGGCGGACAATGCCAACACCAACACACCAATAACCAAATTCATCGTTGTGCTTACAGTCTCAGAGAACTTGATTCCCGCACTGTCATAAAGAAGCACGGCAAAAAGAATAAATTCAAAAAATCCCCATGTGCGGATAAGCCATTTCGATTTCTGATAAAGAATTAATCTTTTCCATGACGCGCGCGAAGCAATCAAAAAGTTTACCAACAATGCGAGATTGATTTGACAAATGAAATCGCCGAACACCACGTTAGTAGCAAGACTTGTGTTGCCCAGCATGAATACAAGCAACCTGAAAATCAGGGAAACAACAGTCGTGATGAGACCTGTAGCAAAAACTTTCCAGAGCAGATCTGTAAAGTTGAGCGAGTCGTCAAGCTCAATGCGAAATTTATAATAGTAATACAAACAGATAATGTAGGCTGCGAGCATCATACGTGGAAGCCACAGCGGCACATCAGGTTGTAGCCCTTGCAGGTTGCTGAACAAAACGGTGATGTCAGAAAAAAGCAATGTCAGCCAGGCTATAATGGAGCCAAGAAAAGTAAGGCGAACAAGTGCTTTATTTTTGAACATTCTTATTTTATCCAATCAAAACCCGTGTACTTCCTCAACAGGTCGGGGATTTTAATTCCTTCTTCTGTTTGATTATTTTCTAAAATGGCAGCAACAATACGCGGCAACGCCAATGCACTTCCATTAAGTGTATGCAACAATTGAGTTTTTCCTTCTTTGTTTTTGTAACGAAGTTTTAAACGGTTTGCCTGGTACGTTTCAAAGTTGCTTACGGAGCTTACTTCTAACCAACGTTGCTGTGCAGCTGAAAAAACTTCCATGTCGTAGGTCATCGCAGAATTGAAGCCCATGTCTCCTCCACAAAGCAACAATTTGCGATAAGGCAACTCCAATTTTTCCAAAAGGCCTTGCACATGCAAACACATTTCATCCAACACTTTGTAAGAATCCTCCGGCCTTGTGATTTGCACTACTTCTACCTTATCAAATTGATGAAGTCGATTTAACCCACGTACATGAGCGCCCCAGCTTCCCGCTTCTCTTCGAAAGCAAGGAGTATAACCGGCATTTTTTATTGGAAGATTTTCTTCTTGCACCATCACATCGCGATACAAGTTAGTGATAGGCACTTCAGCCGTTGGGATTAGATAAAGTCCATCTTCACTCACGAAATACATTTGTCCTTCTTTGTCAGGAAGCTGGCCTGTGCCATAACCACTTGCCTCATTCACGACAATAGGAGGTTGTATTTCTGTGTAACCTGCATGATCAGCTTCGCTCAAAAAGAAATTGATAAGTGCTCTTTGAAGTTTCGCTCCCTTGCCTTTGTAAACCGGAAAACCGGCACCGGAGATTTTTACACCCAAATCAAAATCAATGATGTCGTATTTTTTGATCAACTCCCAATGCGGCAAGGCCGCTGCATGAAGCGTTGGAACTGTTCCGTGTTCATAAACATTTATATTGTCCTCAGCTCCTTTCCCCGCGGGCACATCTGTGTGAGGAACGTTTGGAATTTTATATAAAATTTCCTGCAGGCGTCTTTCAAATTCGCCCAAA
>Ga0207086_1025_pt1 | contig 37859 bp, 28 predicted proteins | sample Alteio_BWMinHeat_54_FD_153540 | JGI IMG/M metagenome (GOLD analysis project Ga0207086, IMG submission 153540) | Enriched cells from forest soil in Barre Woods Harvard Forest LTER site, Petersham, Massachusetts, United States -... | ecosystem: Environmental > Terrestrial > Soil > Temperate forest >... | reverse complement strand
AAGCCAAGTGCTGGAAGGGGCTTCACCATGTGGTCCTGCGTCGCGCTTACTATAAGCACTTTCGCCTTCACTTTATTCGCTGCATCGTAAATCGAACCGCCATGCGCGATGTCGTGCCCGATAAGGGCCTGCAACTGGCGAAGATAATCGTTCGCATCAAAAAAGCGGTCACCATTGTTGACGAGATTCTCAAAATATTGCGGAAAACCTTCACGGGTCGTGTGGTTCACGCGGAACTCTGGTGTCGTCAAGTTCATGTCATGAATGAGGGCGACGAGGGAAAGCGGCGGGGTCTGCGTGTATTTACCGCCATGATAAGCAGGATCGGATTGCAGTGCCTTGAGTTGTGTATTCAATAGCATGAGATCGTAGGAACTCATCTGCGGCGTACCAACAATCGGCACGGCCAGATCCATGAATTCGGGGTAACTGACGAGCCACTGAAACGTCTGTATGCCGCCCATGGATGTGCCCATGACCGCATGCAGGTGCTGGAGATGCAGCGCCTCAGTTACTAGACGATACTGCGAATAGACCATGTCACGGATTGAGAACTGAGGGAAATCTATACCGTGCTGTGCCACGCTGTTCGAGGGCGAACAGGAAACACCGTCGCCGAGAGCGTCCACTGCAATGACGAAGTATTTCGTGCTGTCGACATACGTTCCGGGGCCGACGCCCATGGCGACCTCGCTGCTTCGGCCTGTAAACCAGGTTGGAATGAGAACAGCGTTTGATTTTGCGGCGTTCAATGTGCCGAGCGTGCGGTAACCGATTTTACAGTCGTGAATGACCGAGCCATTTTCAAGTTTTAAATCGCCAAGAGCAGCATATTGCTGCGGCGGAATCGCGTTTACTCCTGGTTGAGCATGCAGAAGAGCCGGGAATAGTAATAAAACTGAGGTCAGGAGCGCATGTCGCATTTTGATTGCTATTCTAATGCGGCGGAGATAAATCCACTTCGGAGACGATGTATTGCGGCTTGCGATCTGTTCTGCCTTGGCATGTAGCGCCATTCTAATTTCATCCGTTCGTATGAACGCACAAACGGCACAAACCACCTTTAACAATACCTTGATACCCCAACCGGCCAAGCTTGCGACCGGCCAAGGCAGCTTCGTACTGAGTTCTTCTTTTACCGTCGCCGCTCCGCATTTTCGCGACGAGCGGCTGGATGCTGGTATCGGACGCATGTTGCATCGCCTGGAATACCAGACAGGCGTACCGATTACAAAGGACATCCAGAAGGAGGCCGCCGGTGCAGCGTTGGTTATCGATGTACAGGGCGCAGGCGAGGCAGTTCAGTCGATTGACGAGGATGAGTCCTACTCGCTAAATGTAACTTCGAACGGCGCAAAACTGCAGGCGAATACCGTGGTTGGCGCGCTCAGAGGCATGGAAACTCTGCTGCAACTGGTACAGGCCGACCGCACCGACTACATTCTGCCGGCGGTGAGCATCGAAGATGCGCCACGTTTTCGCTGGCGCGGATTGATGATCGACTGTGGACGGCACTTTGAACCGGTCAGCGTGATTGAGCGGACGCTGGATGGCATGGCTGCATTGAAACTGAACGTCTTCCACTGGCACCTGACGGACGACCAGGGATTTCGTATCGAAAGCAAGCTCAATCCCAAGCTTACCGGGATGGGATCGGATGGCCTTTACTACACGCAGGAGCAGGCAAGGGAAGTCGTGGCTTATGCCCGGGCGCGTGGGATTCGCGTTGTGCCTGAATTCGACATCCCAGGGCATAGCGTGAGCTGGTTCGTGGGCTATCCGGAGATTTCCAGCGGTCCCGGTCCTTACAAGATTCGCCGCGAATTCGGAATCTCCGACGAAGCGATGGATCCGACCCGCGACAGTACGTACAAGTTTCTCGATGGGTTCATCGGTGAGATGACAACCATCTTCCCCGATCCATATCTCCATATTGGCGGCGACGAAAGCAACGGCGTGCAATGGAAGAATAATCCACGCATTGTGGAATTCATGCAGAAGCACGATATGAAGGACACGGCTGCTTTGCAAGCCTACTTCAATCAGCATCTTCTGAAAATCCTGGAAAAGCACCATAGGTCCATGATTGGCTGGGATGAGGTGCTGAATCCTGGGCTGCCAAAAGACGTCATTATTCAATCATGGCGTGGTGCGGAGTCGCTGACAGCAGGCGCGAAGCAGGGTTATCAGGGCATTTTGTCGGCACCCTACTACCTCGACGGAATGAAGTCGGCTGAACAGCATTATCTTGCAGACCCATTACCATCCACATCGGACCTGACAGCTCCACAGCGCGCACTTATTCTCGGGGGAGAAGTCTGCATGTGGGGTGAGCAGCTTTACGAGCACACGATCGACTCGCGCATCTGGCCGCGCACCGCGGCGATAGCTGAGCGCTTCTGGTCGCCGGAAAACGTGCGCGATGTGGAAGATATGTACCGCAGGTTGGCTGTAATGTCGGTGCGTCTGGAAGCCTTTGGCCTGACGCATCTCTCGCAGGAAGATGTCGGCTTGCGCGCTCTGACGGGCACGACCGACATTGATGCGATGCGTGTCTTTGCCTCTATTCTTGAGCCAGTGAGCTTCCATGAGCGTTACCAAGGGCAGCATACATCGCAACTTACCCCGCTCGATCATCTTGTGGATGCAGTTCGTCCCGATCCACCATCGCGATATGGCATGGAAGTGCTTGTGCGATCGTTCCTTGAAAACCCTGCTCAGCACGAAAAAGAGCGGCAGGAGCTTCAGGATACGTTTGCGAGCTGGCTCAAGGCGGCCCCGGATGTGCAGCGACAGGTTTCTGAATCTCCGTTGCTTGCTGACGCAGCAGGACGAGCGCAACAGTTTGCTGAGCTGGCAAAAATCGGCTCAGAGGCCGTCGCGCATCTTTCTGGAGGAAGCACTCTTCCTGATGGGTGGAAGCAGAACAGTCTCGCAGCGATCGATGCAGCGCAAAAACCGCAGGGACTTGTCCGCTTTACGGTTCTTGCGCCACTGAGGGAATTAGTGAACGCGGCTCAGTAAAAATAGCCGTAAAAGCTACAATTACACGAGGCTGCTCTGCGGGGCGGCCTCGTTCATCTGTTGCTTATACCATTCGACAGTGCGGCGCAGGCCTTCTTCAAAGCTGATAAGCGGTTCATAGCCGAAGGCTTCACGCGCGACGCTGATATCAGCCAGTGAATTCTGTATATCGCCGGTGCGCTCAGGGCCATACATTGGCGGCTTAGTGAACCCAGTCAATTCCGCGAGAATTTTGTATGTCTTATTCAGCGTGTGCCGCTCACCGCAGGCCACGTTGAAGACCTTGCCGGCAACTTTTTCAGTAGGCGCATGCAGGGCAAGCAGGTTGGCCGATACAGCGTTCTCTACATAAGTGAAATCGCGGCCCTGCTCGCCATCACCGAAGATGGTGGGCTGTTCTCCGCTGAGCATGAGTAGCGTGAATTTCGCCATAACTCCGCTATAGGGGGAATCGGGAACCTGCCGAGGACCAAAGATATTGAAGTAGCGCAGGCATACGGTTTCGAGCCCAAAGACCTGCCAATAGCTGCGCATGTAAAGCTCTCCGGCCAGTTTCTGTACCGGATAGGGCGCGATGGGCATAGGCACCATCGTTTCTTTGCGCGGAAAGCCGGGTTGATTGCCATAAGCAGAAGATGAAGCGGCGTAGAGGACGCGTTTTACACCGGCTGCGCGTGCGCCTTCGAGCAGGTTGAAGGTGCCATCAATATTCGCCGTGTGACTCGTGCGCGGATCTTTGACCGAACGCGGAACGGAAGGCAGAGCGCCCTGATGCAGAATGTAGTCCACACCTTCGCAGGCGCGAGCGATCTGATCCGCATTGCGTAGATCGCCCTCAACGAATTCGATGCGGTCGAGAATTTCTGCGAGATTTTGCTTGCGGCCGGTTTCAAAATTATCGAAGCCGCGAACTGTTTCTCCGCGCTCTACAAGCGCCTGGCTAATCCAGGAGCCAAGAAATCCGGCGCAGCCGGTTACAAGATAACGAGCCATGTCTTTTCTATGGTAGCCGCTAGGGAGGATGCTGTGTAAGTAAAGCAAAATCAGGCATACTGGTGGTACATGCAAGGTTTAACTCCATTCAGGCTTGCTCCCTACTTTCGGACCCGAATCTGGGGGTTCAATGATCTTTCACCATGGTTTGATTACAAAACAAATGGCGAACCTATCGGCGAAGTGTGGCTCACCGGCGAGATGTGTGCAGCAGAGACTGGACCGCTGCAAGGTCAATCGCTCAACGAAATTACAGCCGCGCATGGCGAGGCGTTGCTGGGCAAAGGCCGCGGTGGCGAAGAGTTTCCCCTACTGATCAAGGTGCTTTTCCCGAAGGAAAAGCTCAGTGTGCAGGTGCATCCTGATGATGCGCTTGCGCAAAAATATGGTGAACCACGCGGCAAGACAGAATGCTGGTACGCGCTCGACGCGCAGCCCGGGGCTGAGGTCGCATTGGGCATTAAGGCGGGAACGACGTCCGAGCAGGTGCGCGCTGCGATTGAAGAGTCAAGGCTGGAAGATTTGCTCGCCTGGCTGCCCGTGAACAGGGGCGATATGATCTTTGTCGATGCCGGGACCGTGCATGCGGTTGGGCCAGGTGCGGTGCTACTGGAGACGCAGCAAACAAGCGATCTGACCTACCGTATGTATGACTATGGACGTCCGCGTGAATTGCATCTGGAGAAGTCTCTGAAAGCAATGCGTCTCTCAACCAGGGCGGGAAAAAGATTGCCTGAGTACGTTCATGGACACTCGATCCTTATCAACGAACGGTATTTTCGGGTGGAGCGTTGGAGTTTGGGGGGGCGGCGCCGCAACGACGCTGTCAGCCGAAACTGCATCTACCGATGTAGTGCAACTCGTTTTTCTGGCCGAAGGCAATCTGAAGGTCGAGGGCGAGGGATTTGAAACGTTTTCGTTAGGGCGTTGCCAACTCGCTGTAATTCCCGCCAACGCCAGCAACTGGAGCATCTCGGCAGAAAGCGCAACGGACGTCATGCGCATTCTTCCTCAATCTGCCTGATATCCTTCGCGAAGAACGGAGAACTATGTCAAAGGCAATTGATTTTCGGCCAATTATCCTGGCCGGAGGCAGCGGTACCCGTTTCTGGCCACGAAGCCGCAAGGCACGCGCAAAGCAGGTTCTGGCGCTCGATGGCGAGCGTACCATGATTCAGCGAACGGTAGACCGCTTGGCGCCGCTGGCACAGCGTGATGACTTTTGGGTGATCACGAACAATCTTCTTTCGCCAACGATTTGCGATCAGCTTGATGTTGTGCCACCAGAACAGGTGGTATGCGAACCGGCTGCGCGTAATACCGCTCCTGCTGCAGGTCTGGCTGCATTTCTCATTGAAAAGACAAATCCGGATGCGGTGCTGGGAATTTTCCCTGCGGACCATGTCATCGGTGATGAGGCTGCGTTTCTCGCAGTGCTCGAGCACGCCATCAGGATCGCGGCCGCTGGCGAAAACATGGTAGTGCTTGGCGTCACGCCTACGCGTCCTGAAACGGGGTATGGCTACATTGAAACAGGCGATGTACTCGATGATGGATCGCAGCGTGTACGCCGATTTACAGAAAAGCCAAACCATGAGCGCGCAGAGGAATTTATTGCAGCAGGGAATTTCCACTGGAATAGCGGTATCTTTATCTGGAGCGCGCATACGCTGGCCAATGCAATCCGCGAGCATCTTTCAGAAACTGCACCCCTTCTTGAAGAAATCGCGGCTGCCTATGGGACGCCCGGGTTTCGCGAGGTGTTTGAACGGATCTATCCGCAGTGCGAAAACATAAGCGTAGATTATGCAGTTCTCGAGCCGCGTTCCGCGAAAGGCGAACACCATTCGAATCTGTACTGCTTGCCGGCGGATTTCGGATGGAACGATCTAGGCTCGTGGGCCGCGCTTTATGAGCATCAGATTGAGCGCACAAATCTATCCGACGAGTATGAGAATGTCGCGGAGAGTGCAGGCTGCCTTCCTCTGGACGCACACGGAAACTATGTCTACAGCCCAAACAAATTTGTTGCACTTGTTGGGGTGAAAGACCTGGTTGTCGTAGAAACCGAAGACGCAATCCTGATAACCACCCGGCATCATTCACAGGATGTGGGCAAAATCGTAAAGCAGCTTGCCGCAGGTGGGCGAGCAGAGTTGATCTAAAACTTTCAGGAGCGAAGCAAGCCGAAGCATGGGAAACAGGACTGCGATCAAATTTGGAACGGATGGTTGGCGAGGCATCATCGCCGACGACTTTACTTTTGAGAATGTCCGCACGGCGGCGACCGCCATCGGAACGTATGTGTCGTCGAAAAAAGACCCCGGTATAGGCGTCTGCATCGGTTACGACACGCGTTTTGGGTCGTATGACTTTGCGCTGGCCGTTGCAGAAGTTCTGGCTGCAGCCGGTATCCCGGTAAAGATCGCGGACCGCATCACCCCAACGCCGGCGCTCTCCTATGGAGTGCGTGAGCATGGAACCGCAGGCGGTGTCATGATTACGTCAAGCCACAATCCATATCAATGGAATGGCGTAAAGTACAAAGCCTATTACGGAGGCTCCGGCAGTCCATCGATCATGACTGAGATCGAGAGTTACCTCGGACAGCCGCTGGCGAAAGCATCGAATCCGGCGAAGATCGAAACTGTCGATTTTCAGACACCCTATGTTGAGGCGATTTCGCGATTTGCCGATCTGGATCTCATCAGCAAGTCGGGGCTGAAGTTCGGAATCGACTGTATGTATGGCGCAGGGCGCGGCGTCTTGGCCGGCATCTTCACAAAAATCGGAGTCGATTTTGTGGAGATTCGGGCAGAACATAATCCGCTTTTTCCCGGAATCAATCCCGAGCCGATTGAACCGCATATCCGCGCGATGCAGGATACGGTTGTCGAGCAGAAGTGTCAGGCTGGCCTCGTCACGGATGGCGATGCGGATCGTATCGGCGCTGTGGATGAGCATGGCAATTTCATCGACCCGCATAAGATTTTTGCGGTGCTTCTGCAGTGGCTTCTGGAGCGAAAGAAGTGGCCCGGCGATGTGACGCGCGCCTTCAATACCACCAAGATGCTCGACCGTATCTGCGCACGGTATGGACGAACGCTGCATGAGCATGGCATCGGTTTCAAATATGTCGTTGACCTGATGCTGGAGAAAGATATTTTGATCGGCGGCGAAGAATCGGGCGGCATTGGCATCAAGCGCCATCTTCCGGAGCGGGATGGATTGCTGAATGCGCTTCTCATTGCAAATGTGATGGCGGAGGAAGGCCGTACGCTCGGGCAACTCGTTGCCCGGCTGCAGGAGGAATACGGCGAGCACCAGTATGGGCGTATCGATCTACATATCAACGATGATCTGAAGAACGCTACGATTGCCAAGGCGCATGGCGGGGTGAAAGAGTTTGCAGGAATGGCGGTTGAGCGGGTTGAAACGCTCGATGGCATCAAGTTCTTCCTGAAGAATCCAGAGGCGGCCACGAAGTCAAATGCCGCGGAAACATGGCTGCTTCTGCGCGCTTCGGGAACAGAGCCACTGCTGCGCATCTATTCCGAATCGTGCTCGAAGCAATCGGTGACAAAGGTTCTAGAGGCGGCGCGTGAATTTGCGATGAAAAGTCTCAGCTAAAGTGTCACGGTTGTACGCGACCATCCGGCCTGTGTGAAAATCTTAGTCGCTGAAGAAAAGGAGTGTCATGGCTACAGAAAAGGCAGTCCCGCTTACGCAGCTTTCCGTGTGGAAGGCGCTGGAATCGCACTATCAGCAGATCAAGGACGTCCATTTGAGGTCGCTTTTTGCCGATGACTCCAAGCGCGGCGAGCGTCTGAAGGCAGAGGCCATTGGCATTTACCTTGATTATTCGAAGAACCGCATCACAGACGAGACGCTTAGCCTGTTATTGCAACTGGCCGAAGAGAGCGGCCTGCGCGGACGCATTGACGCGATGTTCCGCGGCGACAAAATCAACATTACCGAGAACCGCGCTGTATTGCACGTTGCGCTCCGGGCTCCTAAGGGTACGAGCATACTGGTGGACGGTAAAGATGTCGTTCCCGAAGTGCACGATGTCCTTGATCGCATGTCCGCATTCGCTGATCGCGTACGCAGCGGTAAGTGGCTGGGGCACACGGGCAAGCGCATCAAGAACGTCATCAACATCGGAATTGGCGGATCGGACCTGGGTCCGGTGATGGCCTATGAAGCGTTGCGGCACTACAGCAAGCGCGACATGGTTTTCCGCTTCGTCTCGAATGTGGATGGGACGGACTTCGCTGAGGCGACCGTCGATCTCGATCAGGAAGAGACGCTCTTCATTATTTCCTCCAAAACATTTACGACGCTTGAGACGATGACCAATGCGCATACGGCGCGCGAATGGAGCCTTAAGAAACTCGGCGACGAAAAGGCCATTGCCAAACACTTCGTGGCAGTTTCGACCAACGCCTCGGAAGTCTCGAGATTTGGCATCGACACAGCGAACATGTTTGGCTTCTGGGATTGGGTCGGGGGACGGTATTCGATGGATTCAGCGATCGGGCTTTCAACGATGATCGCTGTCGGGCCGGAAAATTTTCGTGCCCTGCTGGCCGGTTTCCATGAGATGGACGAACATTTTCGCACCGCCCCATTTGAGAAGAATCTCCCCGTATTGATGGGACTTCTTTCTGTATGGTATTCGGACTTCTTCGCCGCCCAGACCGTTGCGGTTTTGCCATATGACCAGTATCTGAAGCGCTTTCCTGCTTATCTGCAACAACTTACGATGGAGAGCAATGGAAAGCACGTGACTCTTGCCGGCGACAGGGTCAATTATGAAACCGGTCCAATCTTCTGGGGGGAACCGGGGACCAACGGGCAGCATTCCTTCTACCAGCTCATTCACCAGGGAACCAGGCTGATTCCGTGTGATTTTATCGGTTTTGGTAAGACGCTGAATCCGCTCGGAGACCATCACGATCTGCTGATGGCAAATGTTTTCGCGCAGGCGGAGGCGCTGGCGTTCGGCAAGACTGCTGAACAGGTGAAGGCGGACGGCACAGCGGACTGGCTGGTGCCACATCGCGTGTTTGAGGGCAACCGGCCATCGAATACGATTCTTGTAGAGACGCTTACGCCGGAAGTGCTGGGCAAGTTGGTGGCGCTTTACGAGCACAGTGTCTTTACTCAGGGCGCAATCTGGCAGATCGACTCCTTCGATCAGTGGGGGGTGGAACTGGGCAAGGTACTGGCCAAAAACATCATCTCAGAGCTTGAAGGCAAGGCTGATGGCAAACATGACAGCTCGACCAACACTTTGATCGGCCGCTACAAGAAACTGAAGGGTTAAGCCTCGCTTTTCCGGTTACGGGTTGGCTGCGGCCAGCCCGTAACTTTTTATCTGGAGTTGTGTTCTTATGAGTGACGCTCGGGTGAAGCCACGCGTCTATTGGATGTGGCCAGGACTGCCGGAGCGAAGTGAGGTTGTTGCGCTTATGGATTACTTACTCGATGCCCGGTCTATAGGGCGTAAAGCTGCCGCTGCTATTCTCTGCCTTGGATTAGGTGGTTCCGTTTATATACCATCCGCTCTGGCTGCTCCACAGCGGATGCAGACAGCGGCGCGGGCGGATTTCGATATCCAGATGGATGTTTCTGGCGCGCTGGCGCAGTCGCCGCAGCTCCAGGGGCAGCAGATCACCGCTGCGACCATCCAGGGCAATGTCACGCTTTCCGGAACCGTCCAGGATGAGGCGTCGAAGCAACTCGCACAGCAGATTGCGGCAGGTGTGAGCGGTGTGCGTTCTGTCGAAAATAATCTGACGATCAGCAATATGTCCGCGCAACAGCCGCAGATGGGTGACCAGAGCGCCGAAGAGCAGGTACCTCCTCCTCCTCCGTATGACCAGGGAATTTCACGGCCCGACCAGCCTGACAATCAGCAGGCTTATCCACCTGATCAACAACAGCCCTATTATCAGCAGCAGCCAAATGTCCCTCAGCAGTCCTATCAGCAACCGAGTTATCGGTTGTCAACCGGCCCGATCACACTACCCGTCGGCACGCTGCTGAACGTGCGTACGAGTGAGCCGCTCGATGCACGCCGGGTACAGGCCGGCACGATATTCCAGGCTACAGTGGCCAACGATGTCTTTCAAAGTGGTGCGCTGGTAATTCCGCGAGGAGCGGTGTTGACGGGACAGGTGACCGGGGTTAGAAAACCGGGTGATCTGGTAGGCAAATCCGGCCTGCAGCTGCAAATTACGTCACTCAGCCTCGGTGGACAGACCTATGCGTTATCGACCGACGTGTGGACTAGCGAAGGTCCCGGCAAAGGCGCATTTTCGACGGCAAACACAGCGGGCGGAGCAGCATTTGGTGCTACGCTTGGTGCGATCTTTGGAGGCGGACCAGGAGCGGCGATTGGTGCTGTCGCTGGTGGTGCAACGGGATTGGCGGCTTCGGCAGCCACTAGAGGACCAAAGATCATCATTCCGTCGGAGTCGGTGCTGAATTTCCGTCTTGCAGGTCCGGTGACGGTAAATCCTGTATCAGAACGTGAAGCGCAACAGCTGCAGGCATCCGTGCCACAACAGCCAGAACTGCGTCGCAGGCCTGTCTTTATGGTTCCAGGAGCGGTTGCGTATCCCGTTTATTACTGGCCTGGAGCTTTCTACTACTATCCGCAGTTTTAACCTCAGGGGCTGAAGTCCTCGGCTACCTGCTTCATCTCTGCTTTTGCGAAGGACAACGCCCACCTGACTCCGTCAGGTGGGCGTTGTCCTTCGTATATCGATTCGTCCTTAGTGCTTCACGGCAATTGCAGAGATTTCAATCTTCGCACCGCCGATCAGGCCTGCAACCTGAACTGTGGCACGCGCTGGTTTGGGGTCTGGCATGAGCTTTTTATAAACTTCATTCATTTTTTCGACATCATTGAGGTCCGTAACGTAAACCGTAACGGACACGATGTCAGACATCTGAAAGCCCGCCTTCTCTACGACTTTTTTCACTGCGGCGATAGCGTTTGTGGTCTGCAGCGTAATATCTGTGCCGGTTACATTGCCGTGTGCATCAGGTCCTTGCTGGCCTGCGACATAGAGGGTGTTGCCGGCGACGAAGCCATCACTGAACGGCATGCCCTTGGTAAAGTCGATAGCCCGGTTCTGGGCAAAAGCGCTGCCCGCAGTAAAAACGGCGACAATCGCGGCCAAAAACAGGCTACGCTTCGCCATCGAAAGGTAATCCCTCTTCATCGTTCGGTCTCCTGGGTTTGTGGAATAACAGATTCTCTCACTTCTCATTCGTTTCGACATCACTGTGTCTTTGCGCTGCGGCTCATAATCACCCGTGAGCAGCTATTCATAGCGCAGGATGGTTTGGGGGTCGACCCTGGCGGCACGGCGTGCCGGGAGCCAACTGGCCAGAAGGGCAACAACAGACAGGAAGATCGGCACAAAGGTGAAGGTGACGATGTCGTGGGGGCGAATTCCATAGAGGAAGCTGTTGAAGAGTTTTGCGACGGCAAGAGCCGCAGGCAGCCCGAGAGCGAGTGCGATAAGCGTGAGCAGGATTCCCTGACGGACGATGAGCCGTCGGATGGCGCTGAGTTGCGCACCGAGTGCGATGCGGATGCCGATTTCACGCGTGCGGCGGCTGACGGCATAGCTCATGACGCCATAGAGGCCGACGGTAGCCAGGATGAGGCCGATAAAGCCGAAGACGCCGAAGAGCGTTCCAGCAAGACGCGGCAGGAAGAGCGCGCTCCGGAGATGTTCTTCAATAGTTTCGACGTTGTAGACGGCCATGGCCGGATCAAGCGAGTGGATTTCGTGACGGACAGCGGAGAGCAGGTTCGCCGTGTTGTTTTCGGAATGGATGACGAGGGTGTAACCGAGGAAGGCCGGGTCGCTGGCGGTGTTCTGTGCGAGGGAGCGGAAGAGGACTGGACGGTCGTCTTCATTAATGAAACGCGACTTGATGTTTTTGGTGACGCCGATGATTTCGTAAGTGACTCCGCCACCGCTGACGCGCCGGCCGATGGGGTTCTCACCCGGAAAGAGCTGCTGGACAAAGGCCTGGTTCACGACGGCGACTTTGGGTGCGGTAGGCGATTCGTTGGCAAAATCGCGACCTGCAATGCGGGGGATGCCGAGGGTTTCGAAGTATCCCGGCGTGGCCATGTAGAGTTCTGCGCTCGGGACAGACCTGGAGCTTTTCTGGCCTTCGACCTGCATGCCGTCGCTGCGGTTGCCTCCGGCGAGCGGTACGCTGTCGGTTGCGGCGACAGAGATGACGCCGGGGATGGCGGCGACGCGGTCGCGAAGTTCATTCAGGAATTGCGTGGTGTGTTCAGGTGTGTAGCCGTGCACTCGCGGGTCGACGGAAACCATGAGAACGTTGCGCGAACGGAAGCCGATGTCGATGGTGGAGGCGTGTTCGAGGCTGCGCAGGAAGAGGCCCGTTGCCGAAAGCAGGACAATCGACATGGCGATCTGCGCTACCACCAGAATGTTACGAAGGGTGATGCGGCGGCCTGGGCGTGCGAGCACGTCTTCGCCTTTGAGCGCGCTGGTCAGGACTGGGCGCGAGGCGATCCATGCTGGGATAAGGCCGAAGAGCAGGCCTGTGCCGACACTGAGAACAAAGGTGTAAAGCAGCACGCGCCAATCGACGCTGAGCGTCAGGTCGAGCGGGACCGGAGCAGGCACGTGGAATGCGGCGAGAGCCGATGTGGCCCAAAGCGAAAGCACGGTACCGACGACACCCCCGCCGAGCGCGAGTAGGACGCTTTCGAGGAGCATCTGACGCAGGAGCTGGCCTCGTTTTGCTCCGAGGGCAATGCGGACGGCCATTTCACGCTGACGGCCGGCAGCATGGGCCAGGAGCAGATTGACGACATTGGCACTGGCGATGGCAAGAACGAGCAGTACGACGATGGAGAGCGCGGCCAGGAAGAGCAGGATGGTTGATTTGTCACGCGGAGGCAGGGAGTCAGCCTGATCAAGGTAGAACCCGTTACCTTTGTCGGTTGTGGGATAAGCCTCGGCATAGTGTTGCGAGAGGGTGCTGAGCTCAGCGGCTGCCTGCGATTGCGTGACGCCGGGCTTGAGGCGTCCTATGACATCGAGCCAGTGGGAGACTCGGGAATCACGGCTGGGAACGCTGGGCGCGAGAGCTTCAACATTGCCGAGGGGAATCCAGAACTGCGGGTCGAGGATGACGTCGAGTCCACGAAAGCCTTGGGGTGCGATGCCGACGACGGTGAAAGGGTGTCCTGAGAGTGTGATGGATTTACCGATGATCGTCGGGTCAGCGGCAAAGCGGCGCTGCCAGAGGCGATGACCCAGGACGATGACCTGCGCGTGTTCTTCACTTGCCATAAAGCCCCGGCCGAGGGCCATGTGGAGCTGGGTTACGTCGAAATAATTTGCTGTGGCAGACTGGCCCCAGATGCGCTCCGGCTCTCCATTGCCGCCAATCGAGGCAGGCAGCAGTTCATAATAAGCCGCGAGGCCGGAGAAGGATTTGGACTGATCGCGCACATCGGTATAAAGCGGCCAGGGGAAATTGTTGCAGCATTGGTCGCCGTCGTGCGTGGTGTGGAGGGCGATGAGTGTGCCAGGGTTGCCGACAGGCGGGGGCTTCAGCACGAATCGGCTGACCATAGAAAAGATGGTGGAATTGGCGGCAATACCGAGGGCAATGGAGATAACAACAGCGAGCACGAAGCCGGGCGATTTTGAGAGACGCCGAAAAGCGTAGGACAGGTCTTGCCGCAGGGCTGCCATAAGGAGATCCTCCGTTAGGCAAGGACTACGCTACGGTGGCCGTGAGGGTTCCAAAGATTCCGGAAATTTATGAAGAATCCGTGCCAACCCGACCATCTTTGCCCAACTTTTTTTTTAAACCATAAGGCCTGTTCCTTCATGCAAATAGAAAGCTTCCTCCACACCAGACCCTCGACTCTTGCCTGTGGTGTAAGTATGATTGTTTAATGGCTATTTCTGTGCTCGAGAAGAAACCTGCTCTTTCTCGACGCCAATTTATTAAATTTTCTGGACTTTCGGCGCTAGGTCTCGGCCTCTATGCGAGCGAAATCGCGCGGCACGAGATCGACATCGTCCATCGAACGATTGTCATCAATCGGCTGCCGGAGGCATTTAAGGGCTTCCGGATTGTGCAGGTATCGGATTTCCATTTCAAGGAATTCACGGAAGCTTTCTTCATCAAGTTAGTGATCCATGAAGTAAATGCATTAAAGCCCGATCTGGTGGCGTTGACCGGAGACTTTGTGAGCTTCGGGCCGATTGAACGGCACAGGTCAGTGGCATGGGCCTATGAATCCGCAGCATTGCTGACGCGGATTCAATGTCCGCAGCGCTATGCTGTGCTGGGAAATCACGACTGTATTGTGAACGAGCCCGCGGCTATCGATGCGTTGACGACACACGGGATTCCGGTGCTGAATAACCGGTCGATTCCGTTGGAACACAACGGAAAGCGGATATGGCTGGCGGGTTTGTCGGATGCGCTCAATGGCAACCCACGTCCGGATTTCAACAAGGCAATTCCCAAAACCGCGCACGCGGACGGCGAGCCGGTGATTCTGCTGGCGCATGAGCCGGATGTTGCGCCGGAAGCGGCGAAGTATAACGTTGACCTGATGCTTTCCGGGCATACGCACGGGGGGCAGGTCCGGATTCCATTTTTGCCGCCTTTGATGTTACCCCCATTAGGTCAGAACTTTGTGGATGGGCATTTTCAGGTTGGGCCGACGCAGTTATATGTGAACCGAGGCATTGGTACAGTCGGGCTGCCTCTCCGCCTCAATTGCCCGCCGGAGATTACGGTGATTACGCTGGCATGAGGTGGCGCTTTGTCGGGATGGCACCCTTTTTCGCGCCAATCAATGCTGATTTATAATAAAAGAGTTCCTGATAAGCAGGAGAAGCCGCTTTTCCGCAAGCCGGAAAGTCTGCAAAGCGCCAGATCGAAAAGGTCATTACCCATCTCATGATTCGTTTTCTTCAGAAAGACAGCCGCACGGTGAAGGCAATCTTCGTCGTGATTATTGCCGTTGCCTGCATCACAATGGTCATCACGCTCGTTCCGGGCATCTTCAGTGACCAGGCTTCCAGCGCCGATACATATGCGACCATCCACGGCGGTGGTTATCTCGGCCGTTTCTTCGGTTCGGGCGACGAAGTTTCCACGCAGGAAGTGCAGCAGCTTGCCCAGCGCATGATGCAGCGCCAGCAATTGCCCGATTTCGTACTGCCTTTCATGATGCAGCGTGTGGGCCAGGGACTGATACAGCAGCATATCGAGTTGCAGGAAGCGAACCGCATGGGCGTGACCGTGACGGATGACGATCTTCGTGCGTTCTTAAAGACAGGTACGTGGGGTCAGGTGCTTTTCCCGAATGGCCACTATATCGGTGATGAACAGTACGCGAGCCTGGTGTCGCAGAACTTTGGCATCTCACGCGAGCAGTTTGAGAAAGAGCTGAAGAAAGAAATTCAGGAAAACCGGTTGCGGTCATTTATAACCGCCGGTGTTACAGTTTCCGATCAACAGGTTCGGGATGCTTTCACGCAGCAGGCGACAAAGATCAAGTTCGATTACGCGGTGTTGAGCGCGGACGATCTGCGCAAGACTATCAATCCGACGGATGCCGAACTCCAGACATTTTTCAAGCAAAACGCGGCGCGGTATGCAAAGGCCATTCCGGAGACGCGCAAGATTCAGTACATCGCGTTTACGACGGCGAATCTTCCAGGCGGCGTTCCGCAGGTGACCGATCAGGAAGTGCAGCAATATTACACGCAGCACCAAAAGGACTATCAGGTCGAAGACCAGGTGAAGGTGCGGCACATTTTGATCAAGGTTGACCAGAATGCCGATGCCAAGGCGGATGCGGCAGCGAGACAAAAGGCCGAGGACATCTTGAAGCAGCTTCACAATGGCGGCAACTTTGCCGAGTTGGCAAAGAAGAACTCGGATGACCCAGGCAGCAAAGAACAAGGCGGTGAGCTTGGCTTCATCAAGCACGGTGTGACGGTACCGGAGTTCGACAAGGCTGCCTTTGCGCTACAGCCGGGACAAATTTCGGACCTGGTGCGCACCAAGTTCGGCTACCACATCATTCAGGCGGAAGAAAAACAGACGGCGCACACGCGCTCCCTGGAAGAAGTGAAGCCGACGATCGTCTCGGTTCTGACGCGTCAAAGGGAAGCGCAGGCACAGCAGGCATTTGCCCAGCAACTGGCGAATGAAGCCCAAAAGAATGGACTTGCGCAAACTGCTGCGGCTCACCATCTGCAGGTCGTGACGACGGATTTTCTGGCCCAGAATGCAATCATCCCCACGCTGGCCGACGGATCGCAGATGCTGACGAATGCATTTACAGCCAAGCCGGGCGCTGCGCCGCAGGTTGCTTCAACAGGTGACGGCTACGCGGTCTTCCAGGTGCAGGATATACATGCCGCCCATGCTCCTACATTTGAGGAATATAAGGCACATATCCTCGACGACTTCCGTGAGCAGCAATTGCCGCAATTGCTGACGCGCAAAACGAATGAACTTGCCGACAAGGCGCACGCAGAGAACGATCTTGCCAAGGCTGCGAAGGAAGTGGGAGCCACGATCAAGAGCAGCGATCTGGTTGGACGCGATGCGCAGGTTCCGGATATTGGCCAGTTGTCGACCGCAGCGCCGGCGTTGTTTGACCTGAAAGTAGGACAGATCAGCCAGGCAATCAACAGCGGTCGCACCGGTGTAGTTGCGAAACTAACGGATAGGCAGCAGCCGACCGCCGAAGAGATCGAGAAGAATCTCGATCAGACGCGGGATTCGATTTTGAATCAGAAGCGGGAAGAGATGTTCGCGGTTTTCGTGACGAATCTGACGGAGAGGTATCAGAAAGAAGGCCGGATTCGCATGAATAAGCGTGCTCAGCAGCCTGGATTACCGGGAGGAGCACCGGGTGGAGCGCCGCAGTCGTAACTATATAGCAACAATGAAATGAGCAACCGGGGCCCGTGGTTTGGAATCTTTCGAATCACGGGCCTTTTTGCAGGCTTTGCGCGGAAAGCATATCTATGTCTTTTGAGCGGTCTTCCGGACTACTACTGCACATTACTTCGCTGCCTTCTTATGGTGGCATTGGGGACCTTGGTCCCGCCGCGTATGAGTTTGCCGACTTTCTTGCTGCCGGAAAACAACGGCTATGGCAGGTGCTGCCGCTCAGTCCGACGGGATACGGAAATTCGCCCTATGCGGCGCTGTCTGCGTTTGCGGGTAATCCGCTGCTGGTGAGTCTGGAAAAGCTTTCCGACTGGGGCTGGATTGATCGTAAGCGAATTGCTGGCCTGCCGGGACGGTCAGGCAATATCCGGTTTGAAGAAGTCGTGCAGAAGAAGATGCCGCTGTTGGTTGAGGCCGCGCGCAATTTTCTACATCGGCGGACCGAACCGCAGTTTGCAGAGCAATGGTCGCGATTTGAAGGCTATTGCACGATCAATCGTTCGTGGCTGAATGACTATGCCCGCTACAATGTGCTGCGGCGCAAATTCGACTCGCAGTGTTGGAATGTATGGACGAAGGCACATGCATATCGAGACGCGGATGCATTTGCCCAACTGGAAAAAGAGCAAGGCGAAGACCTGGCCATCGAACAGGTGATTCAATTCGTTTTCGATGAGCAATGGACAGAGCTTCGGCGCTATTGTGCGGAACGGGACATTCGATTTATCGGCGATGTCGCCATTTTTGTGAATTACGACAGCGCGGATGTCTGGACGCACCGAGATATCTTTGAATTGAACGAAGATCTTTCACCGATCCGCGTTTCCGGAGTACCTCCCGACTACTTCAGCGAGACGGGACAGCGGTGGGGTAATCCTCTCTATCGGTGGGATGTACTTGAACAGCGTGGTTTCGATTGGTGGGTGGATCGTATTCGCCGCGCGCATTCGCTCTATGACGTAATTCGCCTGGATCACTTCCGCGGGTTCGAGGCGTACTGGTCGATTCCAGCGGAAGACGATACCGCCGTCAATGGGGAATGGGTGAAGGCGCCGGGTGCGGTGCTGTTTTCAAAACTGCATGAGGCGCTGGGTGAGCTTCCGTTCATTGCCGAAGATCTTGGATTGATAACGGCGGAAGTGGATGCCTTGCGGGAACAGTTTATTTTGCCAGGCATGCGAATTCTGCAGTTCGGATTTTCCAACCGGGGCGCGCACAATTATCTGCCGCATCGATATGAAAAAAACACCGTCGTCTACACAGGCACGCACGATAACGACACAACGCGCGGATGGTGGGAGAACGGAGCAACTAAAGTGGAAAAAGCGGCTGTAAATGCGTATGTGCATCCAGGTAAAGAAGGCGCGGTGTGGCCGCTGATTCGCGCTGCATCGACTTCGGTTGCGGATATCTGTCTTTTTCCGGTGCAGGACATCCTTGAACTCGGTTCAGAGGCTCGCATGAACGTGCCGTCGCGGTCGGGGGACAACTGGGGCTGGCGCTGCGCTGAAGGAGTGCTTGTGCCGAAGCTGGCTGAGAAGCTGGCTGCGCTTACGGAAATTACGGATCGGGACCGCGTGCCTGAAGACGTAAGGCAAAAAGCAGTTGAGCAGGCATAAAGCTTTAGGCTGTCAGTATGACAATCCATATGTTTACTGTCGCCTATTTGTCGATACCACCTAGTGCTTGCCAACCAGCATAGCTACAGGGAAATCAGCCAGGATATCGTGGAGTTTCAATCTTCCGCCTTCGTCAGTCCGTAGATGCTTACCGGTGAAGATATTCACAAATTGTGCAGGGGTTTGATCCGGGAGTGAAAGCAACGCCTTGCCCCAGATGTCTGCCAAAGGCAGGTGAGGCTTTGCTTGGGCTAATGAGCAGGCAAAGCGAGGGGCGACGACAAGTACAGATTGTTTTGTGGTTCTGTCCTGCCGCAGAAAGGCGAGCGCGTTCTGATGTTTTTCCAGCTCAATATTCAGCGGAATATATTCGCCGTGGCGGAAGATGGAATGCAATTCGCCGCGGGTTGTGAGAGCACGGTGCATGGTCCATAGCTTGATGCGCCCGTCGGGCAGGGTCCGCAATACCTCGGTGCAGACTGCAGCTGGTCCTGCATGATCGCTTTGCTCGCGTAGTGCATGCAGTAGCTGCGCGCGTAGGGCATAGTCGACCGGCCGGCGATTGTCAGGGTCTACCATGCTCAAATCCCATAGATCGGTGCCCTGATAAAAATCCGGGACACCGGGAGAGGCGATCTTCAGCACGAGTTGGGAGAGCGAATTAATGGCGCCGAACATCTGGACTGCCGGCAGGAAAGATTTCAGCGTTTCCACAAAGCGAGTTTCACGCTCGCGCGGTTGATGCGCAAGAATGCTCGTGAGGAACGCATCTACTGCTTTCAGGTACTCAGAGTCTGGATTGATCCAGCTCAGATTGATCTTCGCTTCACTGAGTGCTTTTGCGCAGTATTGCTTCATGCGCTCGAGAAACTGGTTGCGGTCCTCCAGCGTTTCCATTTGCCAGGGCCACGCGCCGACAATGGTTTGATAGATCAGATACTCTTCGTTGGGATCGGGAGCGATGCGGCCATCCGCCAGTTTCTGCTTGTACCGTAAATTCATTCGAATCCATCGGCGGACGATGGACGCCCATTGCGTGGGCATTTCAGACAGTACATTGAGGCGGTTGCGTATGTCCTCGCTGCGTTTGGTGTCGTGCGTCGATGTGGCCAGCATGGTGTCCGGCGATATCTGCACGCGATCCTGATTGCTGGCGTGGAAGAAATCAGTGGAAATGCCGAAGGCTTTGAGCGAGCTGCCTACTTCGTTGGATGAGAGAAAGCGCGTATAGACATAAAATGACGTGTCTTCTACGCCTTTCGCCATGATGGGACCTGTGAGCTGCTGAAACTTCAGTGCGAAATAGAGCCGCGCATCATATTTTTCATCGTTTTTGTCGCCCAGCAAAAGCGTGTCCTGGAGAAATTCGAAGGCTGAACCGTCGATTTCCGGATTGCGATATTTTGCGCGCCAGATGGCTTGTGCGATAAACGCAATGTCACGATCTGTGTACTGACCGCGATCGTCAATATAGGTGCGATATACAGGAAAGTATGCAATGGTTTCGCGAATCACGACTTCGAGGATGCTTTCTGTGAAATCGCGTGCACGGCGGTCCGCGGTGGCCAGCTGATTGAGCAGATTGGTGAGCACGTAGACTTCGCTGGAAAGAGCAGACTGCATGACTTGTAGTTTGGAGCGGTAGATCAGCTCGTCCGGGTCTACCTCGCGTCCGAGAATCTTTGCGTAAAGAGCGGTGAATCGGCCTTCATTCTGCGGTTGGATAAACACCTGATTCACGAGGTGCAGGAAGTCATAGCCCGTGGTTCCACGCACAGGCCATTCGCGGGGAAGGGCCTCACGCGGTTCCAGAATTTTTTCGACGACTGTATAAAGGGGCCCTTCGCTACGCGCCCAGTCGTAACGGCGCAACGCATCGCGTATTTCGAGCTCGATGCCGTTCGCTGCGACCGGCTCTTTTGCCGTTTCTCCGGCACACTGACTGGCGACATAGAGCAACTGCAGGCGGATGAGGTATTGACGCGGATTGAACATCCCGTCACAGTGATCGATGCGCAATCCTGTGATCTGATGTTTTGCAAGGAGCTTGCGGACGAGGCAGTGGGTTTGCGCAAAGGCTGCCGGGTCTTCCATCCGCAGGCCGACCAGATTATTGATATCGAAAAAGCGGCGGTAATTGATTTCTTCGGAAGACACGCGCCAGTAGGCAAGGCGGTAAGGTTGCACCTCCAATAACGCATGGAGATGATCGAAGCTTTTCGGATCTTTCTCGACCCCGTTTACGCGGTGGACTGCTCGCTGCAGAATTGGCTGAAGTTCGGATGAAAGCAGTGCATTGCGTAATCGTGGATTGAGTTCTTTTAACTGCTCTCTCCGTTGTGCGGCGAGGCTAGGGTCGGACGTATCATGAGGAGGGATATGCGCCAACTCTTTGAGCAGGTCACGGAATGATTGCGGAACACCATCCACGGCATCATCTTCTTCCGGAAAGAGAAGCGGGATGGTGCGTGGCGCTACGGGAAGAGAGTGATCGTAGTAGTGAATGCGAGCACGACCATCTTCGAACGCAAGCTGGATTTTCTTCCCTTCCAGTTCCGCTCCATATTGATTCCCGAGAATCGGTAAGAGCAGCTTCCCGCGCAGATCGGGCTTGAGAGGATCCCAATCAATATCAAAGAAGGTGGCATACACAGAGGCGCGGCCATTCTCAAGAACATCCTGCCACCAGATAGAGTCATTGCCCACGCCCATGTGGTTAGGTACGATGTCGAGCAGCAGACCCATGCCTGCCTCGTGCAAGGACGCTGAAAGGCGGTCGAAGCCTTCGGTGCCGCCGAGTTCCTGATTCAGACGGTCGTGCCGGCTAACATCGTACCCGTGCTGACTGCCGGCACGCGCTTCAAAAATGGGGGAAGTGTAAAGATCGCTGATGCCTAGCTGCGCAAGGTAGGGAAGGATCTTTTGCGCATCGGCAAACGTGAATTCAGAGTGCATTTGCACGCGATAAGTCGATATGGGAGCGCGTGCGTCGCTGTGCACAACCCGGTCAATGCATTCTTGTAATTCAGACATAAATAAATTGTGGTGCGGATACATCCTTTTGGATGCAGAAATGAACCCGATAGTTTTCACGCCTGCGACTTTACGAAAGCCGGTGTCGCGCAGACAATAGGAGAAGAAATCAGAACTCCGAGGAACCGATGCCACTTTCCGGCGAAGCAATTCGATTAATGAACTATGTGGACGATGTCAGCGTTACTTTACGGCGCGTCCTTGCGCTGGCGCAGACACTGACTCCTGAAGAACGCAAGCGCGTGAGCGACTACCTGAAGAATGCGCAGCCGAGTGTGGAAACGGTGGTCAGTTCACTTCAGAGCAAGTAGGTTCCGGTCTGCCATTTCCGGGTAATACGCATCCCAGGCTCGCTTGGGATGAGGGGACCTCTTTTGGTCCCGGCTGACCTGACAGCATGGCTCTTGGGGGTCCATGCCGATTTTATTTCCGGTACGTCTAAACGTTGGGAACCGGAGGGGAGCCGGATACGTATTTCCGGTTAAGCATGCAGAACGTCGGCGATATCTTCGGCCAGGTCTTTCGCGCCATCTGGGCGAGTAAGCTTCGTTCGTTCCTCACCATGTTCGGCATTGCGTGGGGTGTCGGTTCCATGCTGCTGTTGATCAGCGTGGGCGAAGGCTTTCGCTCAGGACAGCGGCGCGAACTGGCGACGCTGGGCAACGACCTCATTATGATGTGGGGCGGAACAATTCCGGCGGTGGCGAACCAGCATACCGGCATGCGCCCTTATAATCTCACGCTGTCCGATACTGAAGCGATTCGCACGCAAGCCGATGAGGTGCGCGCTGCGACGGCGTTTATTAACCGCAATGACATCAAGCAGCAGAGTGCTTATGAGAGTGCCGGAGGCCAGGTGATTGGCGCGGAGCCGAATTACAGCGGCATCCGCTTTCTTCCGCTCAAAGAAGGCCGGTTCCTGAACGATGCAGATCTGCATGACCGAAGACGTGTGGTTGTGCTCGGTGAGAAAAGCGCAAAGCTGTTGTTTCCGGGCCGTCCGGCAATGGGCGAGATTGTTCTGTTGAATGGTGCACGATTTCAGGTGATCGGTGTCGCGGATAAATCGGGCCGGGGCAACAACGACAACGAGAACCAGAAAATCTATATCCCTCTTACGACCATGCTGGAGATGTTTCCGCTCAAGGGCGAAAATATTCCCGCGGATTCTGTGACTTCGATTCAGTATCAGCCGCGCATTCGCGGCGATAACGCCCTGGCTACGGTGCAGGTCCACAAGATCATTGCGCAGCGCCACGGGTTCGATCACAATTCAAAAGACGCTTTCAACGAATGGGACACCATCAAGGGCGAGCAGATGGTGGGAAAAATCTGGACAGCGATGGATGTCTTTCTTGGTGGCGTAGGGGTTGTTACGCTCGCGCTGGGTGCGGTCGGCATCATCAATATCATGCTCGTCTCTGTCACCGAGCGCACGCGGGAGATCGGCTTACGCAAAGCTCTAGGTGCGACTTCACGAAGTATTCTTACGCAATTCTTTCTCGAGGGATTGGTCCTGACCGGAGTAAGCGGTCTTATTGGGATTGGCGGGGCCGCCTTTTTTATGTATCTGCTGAATGCCGCGCTGGGGAATAGTGTGCAGGGGTTCGATCCGCCAAAGCTGGTGCCGTGGTCTGCGGCGCTGGCGATTGTTTCGCTCAGCGTGAGCGGGATTATTGCCGGATTGTATCCGGCAGGCAAAGCCGCAGCGCTGGAGCCGGTGGAAGCGCTGCGGCGCGAATAAGGGAGCTACTATGCTGCGCGATTTGTGGGGACAGGCTTATGAGGCGATGGTTTATAACCGCCGCCGCACCACGATCACCATCGTCGGCATGGCGTGGGGCATCGCCACGGTCGTGCTGCTGCTCGCTTATGGCGCGGGATTCGGACGCGCGATCGAAGCCATTTTTGCGCAGTGGGGCACGCAGTTGATCGGGGTCTTTCCCGGGCGCACGGGCGAACAGGTTGGAGGCACGAAGGCTGGCGTTCAAGTGCGTTTCACGCAGGACGATATCGACCGTTTATGGAATACGGTGCCAAACCTTCAATACATCTCGCCCATGCTGAATAAGGATGTTCCGGTTGCCAACGATCTGCATACTTACACGTGGACAGTGAACGGCTACCGCGCGGATATTCAGGACATTCTCAAGCTCGACATTGATTCCGGTCGATTCTTTACCGACCTTGACGATCAGCAACGCAACCATGTTGCTGTAATCGGCTCCGAAGCCAAGTCAAAGCTGTTTTCTGGTCAATACGCCATCGGCCAGCGAATCCGTTTGAATGGGATCGGTTTCACGATCATCGGGGTACTGAAGCCCAAGATGCAGGAAAGCGATGACGATGTGAATCGGCAGATTTATGTGCCGTTCAACACAATGGGTGACATCAAGGACACGAAATATTTCGATGGCATATGGCTCAACTATCGCGGTGACCACATGATTGTGGAACAGGCGATTCGCAACACTTTAGCCGCCACGCACGACTTCCGGCCCTCCGACCACAATGCCATTTTTGTCGCCAATCTAATGGAGCAGTTGAAGCAGTTCCGCATCATCATCATCGCACTACAGGTGCTCTTGCTGTTTATCGGGGGACTTACGCTGGGTATCGCCGGTATCGGCCTGATGAACATCATGTTGGTTGCGGTCCAGCAACGTACACGTGAGATCGGCATTGAAAAGGCTTTAGGCGCTCGGAAGAAGCACATCCTGATTCAGTTTCTCGCCGAGGCGCTGGTGATTACCGGCGTTGGGGGCGCAATCGGAATTGTGCTGGCCTATGCCGTAGCGATCGGAGTTGGCCGCATTACGTTTTATAGCGCTCTGGCTGCGAATGCGGAGGCTGCCGATATTCGCCTGCTGATCTCACCGGCTATAGTTTTTATAGCAACGGGAATTCTCATTGTTGTGGGAATGGTGAGCGGGATGATTCCCGCTATCAAAGCAGCGAATCTCAATCCCATTGAAGCGCTGCGATACGAATAAAAGCGTCCGGAATCTAAAGACAGGTCAGGCGACGCGGTTTTAAAAAGCCCGCGTCGTTATTCAGATGATTTCACACGACGAAAGTCGTACTCTCACAAACTCGGCACCTCATTTACGAGGCACGAGCAGATATACGTAAACAAGCAGCGCGATGCCTATCAAGAGCGGGATGAGTCCGACCAGATAGACGGGTTTCCCATGGGTGATGGCACCTAAAAACGCCATCAGTGCAATGCCGATTGCCGCGTTGATGAGTCCGCCTAAAATAAAGCCTTCTCGCTTCTTTTCTTCGTCTTTTACTCTTTTGGCACGCTGCTCTTCATTCAGATATTCAATGGTTGCGACAGCCCCTGAACTCTGCGATTCGGCTAGTTTTTTCAGCATATCGTTTCTATAGTAGCTTTCTCTCTCCAACTGCCTGGCGGAAGACCAGGCGGCCACGGCAAGAAAACCGAAGAGAGCGACTGCACCGACGCTCAAGAAAATAAATAAAAAGGCTGGTCCTTGTACCATTACATCCTCCTTGACGCTGGGTAAGACATGCTCTTGGGCGAAGCGGTTTCATTTTTATTTCGAAAAAGAAAATGCAACGATGGATGTGAAAAAGCGGTCGTACGCTGTGAGGGTAATAAAAGCGAGTGAGCGCGACAGAGGATCTGGCGGACGTAGAGCGGGTGCTGGCGGGAGATGTCTCATCTTTCGAAGGCATCGTGCGCCGCTGGCAAGGTCCGCTTATCAATATGGCGTATCGCTTCTGCAACGACCGTGGTCGTGCCGAGGAGATGGCGCAGGAAGCCTTTCTGCGCGCATATCGTGCATTGACAGGCTGGCGGCGGGATGCGGCGTTTTCTACGTGGTTGTTTGCGCTGGCGGCGAATCTGTACCGGTCGGAGTTGAAACGGATGCCGGGACAGAGTGTTTCTCTCGATGATATTGCGGAATTAATGGATAAGCGCTCCCATCAGACCGATTTTGAAGAGGAAGATCGCGACCGGGTGATTCGGGGCGCTGTGATGGCGCTTCCGCCCAAGTACCGCGATGCCATGATTCTGTACTATTTTCATGAGATGGATGTACCAGCGGCGTCAAAGAGTCTGGGATTGCCGGAAGGTACCGTGAAAGCAAGACTTTTTCGCGGAAGAGAGATTTTGCGAGGCAAGTTGCCACAATTACTCGCAGTGCCGCGGCTGAAGGAGGCATGATGGACGACGAATTGGATCAGATGCTTTTCACGCGAGACGAAATCGTGCCGTCATCGGGCTTTGTGGCGTCCGTGATGGATGCCGTGCAACAGGAAGCAGCTACGCCAAAGCCAATTCCGTTTCCATGGATGCGTGCGCTGCCCGTATTTGTGGCGCTTGCTGCTGTGTTGGTGATGCTGGTAGTCGGATTGGTGAAGTTGTTCCGCATGCCCGTTGCTGCAGCGCAGGAACCAGTGTGGATGGCAGAGACAGCGCGATTGCTTGGGCAGGCAAATGCCGGCTGGATTGCTTTTGCGTTTTTGTTGACCTTTATTTCTACATGGTTTTCGATCCGGATGGCCGTTGGGAAGCGTTGATTGTGCGGCAGCAGCGCATGAGACAGTAGGGTGATGCATAGATCACTCTGTTACCCTGACCAGCATGTCTCGCATTCTGTTGATCTTGGCACTATTTCTGGGGACAGGTTTGAGGTCGGCTCAAACGCAGGAGGCAACACCTCTGAGCCCAGGGCTGATTGGAAATAAATGGCATGCGCAGTGGATCGCATGCCCTGACGCCCCTCCGAAAGACATCGCTGTCTTCTACTTCCGCAAAGAAATCACGCTTGCATCCGTGCCGGCGCATTTCTGGGTGCATGTAAGCGCGGATAACCGCTTTCTGCTGCATGTGAATGGGCAGTATGCGGGCGAGGGTCCTGCACGAGGAGATCTATTTCACTGGCGATTCGAGACGATCGATCTGGCTCCCTTGCTGCGCCCGGGCAGGAACATTCTTGCGTCGACGGTCTGGAATTTTGGCACACGCGCTCCTGTCGCGCAGATGAGCAGCCGCACCGGTTTTATGCTGCAGGGCAATACGAAGATGGAAGAGATTGCCAATACCGATACATCATGGCAGGTGAAGGAGGAAAAAGGACGTGGGCTCGCCGCGAAGAATGGGGTGGCTGGGTACTATGCGGCTGGACCCGGTGAGCGTGTCGATGGCCGATCGATGACATGGGACTGGGATTCCGCTTCGGTTGCGGGCGGAGCCGCGTGGCATGCGGCGGAGGTCATAGGTCGCGTCGCGATGCGCGAGGCACAGGATGCCGACAATAATTGGGAACTGGTGCAGAATCAGCTTCCGGCAATGGAGCATCGACAGGTTAGCGCAGGCCGAATCCTTCATATGGAAGGAGTGGAGGGCATAATCTCAAATCCACAAGGGTCGCTGGAGATTCCGGCGAATACGCGTGCTACGCTGCTGCTGGATAACGGCGTCTTGCAGACAGCTTATCCGGAATTGACGATGAGCGGCGGCCGCGATGCGGAAATTCAGCTTACCTATGCGGAAGCGCTCTATGACGCGCAGGGTAATAAAGGCAATCGAAATGAGATTGCCGGACGGTATATTGAAGGCGTCTCTGACGAGTTCATCAGCGATGGTGGCGAGCGGCGTTCGTTTCAGCCGCTGTGGTGGCGGACGTGGCGGTATCTGCAGATTGAAGTGACGACGAAGTCGTCCCCGCTGCGGCTGGAAAAACTCGATGCGTGGTTCAGCGCGTATCCATTTCAGGAAAAAGCTAGCATAGACGGAGACATTCCTGATCTGAAGAAACTTTGGGATACGGGCTGGCGCACCGCGCGGCTCTGCGCACACGAGACATACATGGATGCGCCGTACTGGGAGCAATTGCAGTATGTGGGTGATACGCGCATTCAGGCGTTGATTTCCTATGCGATGACGGGCGACAGCAGACTTGCGCGTCAGGCGATTACGAATATCGAGGCGTCGATTATTCCCGAAGGACTAACCCAGAGTCGTTATCCATCGCGATTGCCGCAGTTCATTCCGCCGTTCTCTTTGCTGTGGGTGGACATGCTGCACGACTACTGGATGTATGTGAATGATGAGCCGCTGGTGCGCGAAACATTGCCGCGTACGCGCGGAGTGATCGATTGGTATGCGTCGCGTCTTCGCCCGGATGGCTTGGTAGGACGAGTGAAATGGTGGGAATTCGGCGATTGGACAAGCGGCTATGAGGGTGGGAGCCCGCCACAGGATGCAGATGGCGGCTCGACATTTCTCACGCTGCAATTTATCGAGGCGCTGCGGAACGCGGGCGAACTGGAAAAGCGGTATGGCAGCCGCGAACGCGCCGCGGAGTATGAGGGCATGATCCGGAAAGCGGCCGATGCGCTGAATCGCTTGAACTGGGACGAACGCTACGGTGTTTATGCGGATACTCCTGCAAAGAAAAGCTACAGCCAGCAGGCAAATGTGCTGGCCGTATGGCAGGATGTTGCCCCGAAAGCGGAGCAAGTGGGAATTTTGCGGCGTGTGTTGGCCTCGCAGGAAGAGAAGGAAACGGCTTTCGGAGGCAGGACGGTTCCGCCAATGTCGGCGATGAGCTATTACTTTCGGTTTTATCTGAGCCGTGCTTTGGAGCATGCCGGGCTTGCCGACCTGTATGTAGACCAATTGACGCCGTGGTACGACATGTTGAAGCTGGGATTGACGACATGGGCCGAGAAGCCCGAGCCGACACGCTCCGATTGCCATGCGTGGAGCGCCAGTCCTAACTATGATTTATTGACGGTTGTGGCCGGAATTCATCCCGATGCACCGGGGTTCGCCAAGGTGCGGATCGAGCCCCACCTTGGCAAGCTGCATGAGATTCATGCGTCCATGCCGCATTCTCGCGGTGCGATTGAGACGGTTTACCATCTGGTAGGAAGCGTATGGGTTGCCACCATTACACTGCCGAACGGTTTGGACGGCAGTTTGATTTGGGGCAGACGCGAATATCCATTGCATTCCGGAGTACAGATGTTTCGGTTGTCTCAAAGCAGTTCAATGGGGAGCGAATAGGAGAATTCCATGTCCTCTTCGTTCTTGTTTCATAAAGGGAGCGATGGCAACCGTACGGAACAGCTGATCCTTCACTCCGCTCAGCGCCTAGGATGACAACTTCAGGTGGCGCAGATAGCGGCGGCGATTGTGGCATCGCAAGGCTCGTCCTCACATGCGACCAGCACTATTCGTTTTCGTCGCGCCTGTATGGGGTTTGTAGATACTTTCTGGCTTCGTTTAATGCGCCCTGCGTGTTGTCATTGGTTTGTAGAGCCTGGCGATATTCGGGGACGGCTCGATCGCGCTGTCCGGTCACGTCGAAAATTTTGCCGATCTGGATATGGCTCCATACCTCAGTCCATTTGGGCTCGTTGTCGCCGCGCAGCGCGTCGCGATAGGCGTTGATGGACGCCTGATAGTTTCGCTGCGTGAAGAGGACTTCGCCAATACGATAGCTGGCCAGCGAGCTATTGGGATTGGCCTTTAGCGCGTTCTGATATTCGGCCAGGCCGCCAGTGATATCGCCCTGCGCTACGAGCTGCTGACCGCGCAGGATGTGCACACGGACTTGCATATCCGGCGAGTTTTTGAGGATCCAGTTGTCGGGGTCGATGGTGATATGGCGTGGACGGCCAAAGGTATCGACGACGAATTGCGAATCGGAGCCGACCACATCGATGCGGCGGATCTCGGTTTTGCCGTCCGTCTCGATGCGCAACTCAACTGGCATGTTGAAGAGGTCGAGATCCTGCTGAATTTCGCCGATGGTGCGGAAGCCTTTGTTGTTACCCAGGCGATAGACGGCGTACTTGTTATTGAACTGCGGGGCGCCCGTGCCGTCGAGCCATTGCGCGAAGAAAGGTGTGAGCTGCTGCTGCGATTGCGCTTCGGCGATTTTTTCGAAATCGCTCGTTTTGATCGGCTTATCAGTGAATTGGGAGAGCGTGGCATGCAGGATTTTGCCGAAGCTATCGTCCCCGACCTCCCAGCGAAGCATGTGGAAGACCAGAGCTCCCTTTTCGAGAGTCATAGACTGGAACTGTGGGGAGAACGAATCGAGACGGCCTGTACTGGTCAGCGGAATCGTGTCATAGGCCAAAGCACCGGAGGAAACATCCTGCACAGCTGCGTTGAGTGCGGCGCGGCCTGCAGTGTCCTCCAGATACATCAATTCTCCATAGCGCGACATACCGTTGGTGATCCACGCGTCATTGAGCGATGCGGGACTGATCTCGCTCCCCCACCATTGGTGGGCAATCGTATTTGCGAGCAGGCGGATATCAGTTATCCCGCTGCCCATGCGCGATCCGGCTACGGCAGCTATTTCAGGAGCCCAGGCCACGTGTACCGTGTCCTCCGGTAATTCCACGATGTTGAGCTGTGTGGATTCAGGTACGCCGAAGTTGCTGGTGAAAAACGCAAATTCTCTCAGCGCAGTTTGGGCAAAATCCTGAGCAGATTGCTTGTGAGCGTCAGTGGTGAAGACGCGAATATTCGGCGCGGAAGAGACCGGAGCATTGAATTTGCCTGCGATGATGGTTCCGGGGAAACCGGGCTTTCCCCAGTGGAAATTGAACAGCTGTCCGCCGGCTGCCGGGGAAGATGTAGTTGGCCCGCTACCGATGACGCGATATCCACTCGGAATTTTTACGTGAATGTCCGCAGTGAAACGATCGGTCATATACCCGGTCATCGGAAACCAGCGTCCGGCATAGAGCAGGTAGCTTATGGGATCGCCCACCTGCGCGAGTTTTAAGTTTTCAACAGGGCTGCCGGCATCGCTGTCGAGCATGCCATCATAGGCAAAAGTATAGGTATATTGCTGGCCTTTTATAAGCGGGGTGGAAGGCGTGACGATCACGGTGGCATTAGCGCCGCGCTCGCCGCTAAGGGGTTTGTTGGATGTGTCTGTGACTTTTTCCACTTTGAGAGCGCCGTGCAGCTCAAAAATCGCTGTATCGGTGTTATCGAGCGCCGTAAAGGTGACTTGCGCGGTAGCGGAGAGCTTGTGGTCGGCAGGACTCAACTCGGCGTTGATGGTATAGCCGGTGACGCGAATGGTGGGTTTTTGCTGCGCGATGAGTGGGACGGCAAAGAGAACCGATAGAGCCAGTGCAAAGTACCGATTACGTCCTTTCAGGGAAAGAAGCCAAAAGGTTGGGGCATTTGTACCTGTGCCCGCAAAGGACGTACGGCAGCGCTTCATTATTCGCATCTTCATCGTGCTGGACCCATTAACTCCATTGTGATGCCGGCAACCTGTTCGATCGGGCTTCGGGCTGAATGCAACGATGCGCCAACTTTGGCGAGATCGGCCTGTATCCGGCTTCGAACAGCCTCGTCGCACAGCAGGTTCTGCAGATGTGAGACGACATTCGCTGCAGTAAAGTCGTCCTGGATCAGTTCTGGAACTACTTCGCGTCCGGCAATGAGATTGACCATAGCAACATACGGGACCTTTACGACCCGCCTGGCAACAGAATACGTCACTTTAGAAACACGATAGACCACGATAAACGGATTGCCGATCAAAGCCGCCTCGACAGTTGCCGTGCCGCTGGCCACCACACTAGCACGCGCGTGGTACAGCGTGGTGCGGGCGTCGTCCACTAATATGATGCGTGGGCCGTTGGCAGGCAGCATGGCGCGGACCTGGTCGATGTGTTCGGGAGTGAGAGTGGGAGCTAGCGGCAGGAGGAATTCGCAGGACGGGTGCAGTTGGCTGGCGGCTTCGATCATTTCTGGAAGGTTGAGGCGAATCTCCTTAAATCGGCTGCCAGGAAGCAGACCTACCCAAGATTTTGACGGGTCGAGCCCGTATTGGTCAGCAAATTCTTTTCGTGAGATGGAAGGCAGCGAGACTTCAGCCAGCGGGTGGCCGACAAAAGTGGCCTTTACCCCATGGTCGCGGTAAAAAGACTCCTCAAAGGGGAAGATGACGAGCATGCGGTCAACGTAGCGTCGTACCCGGCGGATGCGGTACTTCTTCCATGCCCAGAGCTGCGGGCTGACGAAATAAATGACTGGAATACCAAGACCGTGCAGCGTTCGGGCAAGCGAGAGATTGACGTCGGGAAAATCGATCAGAATCGCTGCGTCAGGGTGTTCGGCGGCGATGCTGGCCTTTAGCTTGCGGTATTCGCCATAAATATGGGGAATATGCCGGATGATTTCGGTGATGCCCATGACGGCAACATCTTCTGCGCGCACGATGCGGCGGAAACCGAGTGCCTCCATGCGCTTGCCGCCAAGGCCGAAGAGTTCGGCGTCGGGTATGAGCTTCCGGATGGCCGGAATGAGCTGGGCGGCATAGTGTTCTCCGCTGGCCTCACCAGCGGAGATGAAGATCTTTGGGCGGGCGGTCATGAGGAAAAATATTCAGGCACTTCGTTTTGCTTTCGATCGCAGGTCGGTTCTTGCGTAAAACGCGGTTTTTCGCCATCTCACAGACAATTTTGCCGCCATAGATGCCATTCCTAGTCAGTCCCAACAGCAAGACCAGGATTGAGTATAGACGCCACCTCCGGCAACTCCTGATCCTTGTATTGCAGTTGGTAAAGCTTCCAGTAGAGTCCGCGCTGCGTGAGCAATTCCTGGTGCGTGCCCATCTCGCGCAACTGCCCTTTGTGCATGACGAGAATCGTATCGGCTCGCTGCACTGTGGAAAGCCGGTGCGCGATGACGACCGAGGTGCGGCCTTCAATCATCCGCTCGAGAGCGATGCGTACGCGCATTTCGGTTTCCGTGTCGACACTGGACGTGGCCTCGTCGAGGATCAGGATTTTAGGGTCGTGTGCCAGGGCGCGGGCGAAGTTGATGAGCTGCTTCTGGCCTGTCGATAAGCCGTTGCCGCGCTCGCGGACCGGTTCGGCAAAGCCTTCCGGGAGCGACTCGATAAAGTCGCGAACGTTGACTTCGTCGGCGGCTTCTTCAAGACGAGTATCTGTAATCCAATCCGAGCCGAGGCGAATGTTTTCAGCGATGGTTCCGGTGAACAGGAATGGGTCCTGCAAAACCACGCCGAAGCGGCGGCGCAGCTTGTTAAGATCATGTTCGCTTACGTCGACACCGTCTACCAGAATGCTGCCGTGCTGAATGTCGTAGAAACGCATCATCAGGCTGATGATGGTAGTTTTGCCCGCTCCGGTATGGCCAACGATGGCCGCAGTCTGGTCTGGTTCGACAGTGAAGGAGACGCCGCGCAGTATCCATTCGATATCGTCCATTGAGGCCAGCTCCGCGGCGCTTGCGCGTGCGATGCGGGTCTTTTGGCCCTCATCGAGCCGTTGGTAGGTAAACCAGACGTTGCGGAACTCGATGCGGCCTGAGTTGTCGCCCTCGTTTGGCTGAGCAGGAGAAACAATTTCAGGCGCGGTATCGAGCAGTTTAAAGATGCGCTCGCTGGCGGCCATGGCGGCCTGCAGGATGTTGTACTTCTCGCTCAGGTCCAGGATGGGGCGGAAGAAGCGAAACGCGTATTGCATGAAGGCTGCGAGAACGCCGATCGTGACGGTGGCATGAAGGACGCCGTAGCCGCCACGCCAAATGACGAGGGCGATGGCGATGGAACTGAGGATTTCAACTGCCGGATAGTAGAGGGCATAGGCCAGGATTGCGTCTTTGAAGGCATCCATGTGCAGGCGATTGACCGCCTTGAACTCTTTGAAGGAGCGCTCCTGGCGATTGAAGAGCTGGACAACGGTCATGCCGCTGACGTGTTCCTGCGTGTAGGAATTGATGCGGGCGATAGCTGAGCGAATGCGGCGGTAGGATTCGCGCACATGCTTGCGGAAGATGCGCGTGACCAGCAGGATCAGCGGCAGAACAGCGAAGGAAAGAAGCGCCAGCCACCAGTTCATGCGCAGCATAACGATGATGATTCCGGCGAGTAGGAAAACGTCTTCAAAGATATCGAAGACGCCGGCAGTGAACATCTCGTTTAATGCATCTACGTCATTGGTGAGGCGCGTGACCAACCGCCCGACTGGGTTGCGGTCAAAAAAGCCGATGTGTATGTGCTGCAGATGGCGGAAGATCTGGCTGCGCATGTCGAACATGACCTTCTGGCCCGTCCACTGCATCAGGTAGGTCTTGACGAATTCGAGGAAGTAGCTCAATACAAGAGAGGCCAGATAGAGGCCTGCAAGCTGTGTGATTCCTGTGAATGCGTTTGGGCTGAGATGGCTCGCCAGCCATGATGGCTTGGCGGGAGGCTGCGAGGTCATGTAGCGGTCGACGGCGACCTTGGTGAGATACGGGCCGAGAATGTCGGAGCCAGCTTTGATGAGGATGGCGACAAGAGATATGAACGCGGGCAGCTTGTATGGATACAAGTAGCGGATGAGGCGGCGCATCAGACGTCCGTCATAGGCTTTGCCGACGACGTCATCTTCCTGCTGCTGGGCTTGTTTCGGCTTTTCCTGTTCGGCCATGCGCTGTTGTCTCTATTTTACGGGTTTCGCGAAAGCTCCGGCGCTGAGCCGGTAGAGTACGTGCCGTCTTAATAGATGATCTTCGGGCAGATTCGGATGATCAAAGCTCTCGGCGGGATCAAAGGTCATGCCCAGTTTCTCCATGACGCGCCGTGAGCGGGTGTTTTGCACGGCGGTAAAGGAGACAATCGACTCCAGATTCAGGGTATCGAAAGCATAGGCGGCTACGACTCGCGCACCTTCTATGGCGAATCCCTGACCCCAAGCGTGCACGGCTAGTCGCCAGCCGATTTCTACGCACGGCGTGAAGGCGGCCTGAAAATTTGGTACGGACAGGCCGATAAAGCCGAGAAAAGAGCGATCAGTCTTGAATTCCACGGCACAGAGACCGAAGCCGCGCTGTTCAAAGCCTGCTTCGATCCGATCTACTAGTCGATCACTCTCTTCCTGCGTTAAGAGTTTGCCTAGAAACTTCATGACACGGGGATCGGCGTTCATGGCGGCGAAAGGTTGACGGTCGGAATCGCGCCATCGGCGCAGGATCAGCCGTTCGGTTGTGAGGATCGCCATGAGGAAAACCCCTCCCAATGAGAAAATAGAAGATAGTCTCCCGTATGGACAGCCTCGGCATTTACATTTCCGTGCCATTTTGCCGCTCGAAGTGCACATACTGCAATTTCGCGTCAGGGGTTTTTCCGTCCAACTATATGGAGCGCTATATCGAGCGGGTCTGTGAAGATCTGCGGACTGCCATGAACGCGCACGCGAGTATGCCTCGCACGGTGGATACGATTTATCTGGGCGGCGGAACGCCGAGCCTGCTGCCGCCTGAGTTAGTGAAGGCGCTTTTTGGGGCGATCTATGAGCAATTTCAGGTCGTTGGTGAGGCTGAAATTACCGTCGAGTGTGCTCCCGGACAGCTGGCCGATGACGTGCTCGATACTATGCTGGAATGCGGTGTGAATCGCATCAGCTTCGGGGTGCAGTCGTTCATCGACCAGGAAGCAAAGGCCACGGGCCGCCTGCATACATGCGCGATGGCTCTCGAAGACATTTGGCGGGTGCAGAAAGCAGGTGTAAAGCGGGTGAATGTCGACCTGATCGCTGGCCTGCCGCACCAGACCGCTGCTTCGTGGAGGGAATCGCTTGCGATATTGACTGACACAGGTGCCGATCACGCCAGCATCTACATGCTGGAAGTGGACGACGATTCGCGTCTGGGCCGGGAAGTGCTCAATGGCGGAGCACGCTACTTTGCTCCTGCGATTCCTTCTGACGATGCGGTTGCCGATATGTATGCCGTTGCGGTCGATATCTTGTCGAAAGAGGGGCTGGCGCAGTATGAAATCTCAAATTTCTCCGGCGGTGGCGCAGAATCGGTGCACAACAAGAAATACTGGCTGCGACAGCCTTATCTGGGGCTAGGAGTGGATGCGCATTCCATGCTGCGTAATCCGAGTGGTGAAGCCGTTCGTTTTTCCGCCACGGATGATCTACAAAGTTATCTGGGAGCGCCAGGATGGAATGACTCGCATACGCTTACCCGGAAGGAAGAGATCGAAGAAGCGTGGTTTCTGGGATTGCGACTGAATGCCGGTGTGAGCTTGTCTCGATTGGCAGCTGAATTCGGTCAAGAATCAATGGCGCAATTTCAGCCGATTCTCAGCGAGCTGTGTTTGGACGGTCTTTTAACAATCGACGGCGATCACGTTGCGCTCACATTGCGTGGAAGACTGCTGTCAAACGAGGTCTTTGCACAGTTTTTGGATGAGATGAAAATCCCCGCCCCATCCACGGTGTAAAAAAGAAACATGTCGACCGAAACCAAGCATCGTGATGAAGTTTTCTCGCAGAATCCTGTAAGCGTTATCGATCTACGCAGCGACACCGTGACCCGACCTACGAAAGCCATGCGCGCGGCGATGGCAGCGGCTGAAGTGGGTGATGATGTGTATGGGGAAGATCCGACGGTAAATCTGCTCGAAGCCAGCGCGGCGGCGATTTTCGGGCGCGAGGCGGCGCTCTTCGTACCGACAGGCACGATGGGCAACCAGATCGCCATTCGCCTGCACACGCAGCCTGGGCAGGAAGTCATCTGCGAATCGCGCGCGCATATTGTCGATTGGGAGATGGCAATGGCAGCGGCGTTTTCCGGATGCCAGTTGCGTCCTGTCGCTGCGGAGCGTGGCATCGTGACGTGGAAACACGTTGAGTCTGTTTTGAAACGCGCCAGCACGCACAATGCGCCCACTGGCCTGATTTCGCTGGAAAATTCGCACAATATGGCGGGTGGAACCGTTACGCCACTCACGACTTTCGGGGAGATATGGAATGGAGCGCGGGAGCTTGGCATTCCGCTGCATCTGGATGGGGCGCGTGTCTTCAACGCGTCGGTGGCGCTGAAGGTTCCGGTAGCCGTACTCACCAGCGGATTCAACACCGTCATGTTCTGCCTGTCGAAAGGACTGTGCGCTCCCGTTGGATCGATGCTCGTCGGCAATCGCAAGTTGATTGAACGTGCGCGCATGGTGCGTAAGGCTCTGGGCGGTGGCATGCGGCAGGCTGGAGTACTGGCTGCTGCGGGTTTGATTGCTCTGGAAGAGATGCCGAAACGTCTTGCCGAAGACCATGCGAATGCGCGGCTCATCGCTGAGCATCTTGCAGACCTGCCGCAGATTGAGCTCGACCTTGCTACCGTGCAAACAAATATCGTCATTTTCGCGCTGAAGGAGGACGGGAAGGCGGATGAGCTCGTCTTGCGTCTCAAGCGGCGCGGCGTGCTGTGTGGAACGGTTGGACATAATTCAGTCCGCTTCGTCACGCACCACGATGTAGACCGCGCGGCATGTGAACAGGCTGCACGCGTGGCTATCGATGAGATTGCAAAACTCTAGCCTGTGACAGCATGTGGCACGGAATGAACCCAGCGTACTCGTGTAACCGTATTTGATTCCGTTATTTTTCCGAATCAGTGTGCCAGCCTGGGTTAGTCCACTGTCCGTTGTTTAGGACGAAGACCTCAGTGGCACGGCCGGAGCTCACAGACCGTTTGCCGTTCTTCTCGATTTCATAGAGATATTTGCTGTATAGAACTGCGACGTTGCCGAATCGCTGTACTTCAGTATGCGGAAATTCGAGGCGTATTAGCTTACCGCCGGAAGCATGAAACTGAACGGCTTCTAGAAATATTTCCTTCTGATTCTGCCACTTTTCTTCACCGGTGCTAATAGCGAGGGTGTTTGCCGGCACGAGCTTTTCCAGGGTTGTCGTGTCGCCAGCGAACCAGCTGCGCCAGACGGCTTCACGCACAGTGAGAAGATCTGCCTGCTCTTTCGGACTGACTGCCAGAGCTGATCCATTGCATGCCGCAAACATGGCGACGAGGGCTGCGGTAATCCAAATGAGGCGACGCATGATTCTATCTCCTGAGATAGTTGTGGGTGGTCGTTCAAAACACAGGGTGACTTACGCCACCGCTGCTGCTTTTCGTGGCTGGTACAAAGCAAGCAACAACGCCGCGGCCGACGCAGAAAAGACCGAATAATCCATAGGCGACTTGATGCCGAAGGAGATTGCCATGGCCGTGCCGAAAATGGCCAATAGCAATGCAGCCGACAGAGCTACATATCGAGGCCAGATGCCGATAAGCAGTGCAAAGCCGAGTAATGTTTCGGCGACCGTAGCCATCCAGGCAAGAAACGGAATGGTGGATGCAGGCATGAA
>Ga0207086_1030_pt1 | contig 38144 bp, 32 predicted proteins | sample Alteio_BWMinHeat_54_FD_153540 | JGI IMG/M metagenome (GOLD analysis project Ga0207086, IMG submission 153540) | Enriched cells from forest soil in Barre Woods Harvard Forest LTER site, Petersham, Massachusetts, United States -... | ecosystem: Environmental > Terrestrial > Soil > Temperate forest >... | reverse complement strand
GATTCTGGCGATCACCGACGGAACTTCGAATACGATCCTTTGCTGCGAATCCGCGGGCAAACCCACGCTCTATCGCCTCAACGTCAATTCTGGAACCATCCCGGGCACCAATGGCGGTTGGGGCGGTTGGGGCGACGCGACTAGCGCCATGTCCATGCTCTTCGGAAGCGATGCAGCCGGAGTCAATGCCACGGGATCGTGCGTGATGAACTGCTCCAACGACCTAGACTTGTACGGGTTCCACGGCACGGGCTGCAATAACCTGTTCTGCGATGGCTCGGTACATTATCTGACGAATTCGATGAACAATCTGGTGCTGGCGAATCTGCTCACCGCGGACCAGGCCTGGTAATTGACGCCGTTGAACGTCGCTTGGTAGGGGCCTACCTGAGTGGGTGCGGACGGACAAGTCAGAATCGGAATCGGCGTCATCACGACGGTCTGATTCTGGGAATTGATACTGTCGGTGAACGCGTAGGTGAAGTTGTACTGGGTGTACAGATTCTGTTGCTCCATGTACGGCAGCAAGAAAGTCGCCCAGCCCGCCGCCGGTTGCTTCGCGACATTGCCCGACCAGTAAGCAGCCGGCAAGCCTTGGTTGGCGCTCTCGAAGTTCAGATAAGCCAGACCGACCTGCTTGAGGTTGTTCTGACATTTGCCGCGGGCTGCGGCCTCGCGCACCTTCTGGACTGCCGGAAGCAATAGACCGATCAGCACCCCGATAATCGCGATGACGACCAGCAGCTCAATGAGGGTAAACGCGCGACGGCTGCCGATCCGGGCGGTTGGGTTGAGCATTGACGCTCCTTCTGTGAATTGGGAGGAAGCCTGTTAGTGGGGTGATTGTGCAGATCGGTAGTGTGATTTGTGTGTCGGATTTGGGTGAAATCGAAGGAAACCTGATGAAGAAAGGGTGTACGGAATTGGCGGCTGCGACGAAGATGCGGATTGACGAAAAAGAATCGATTGAAACGGATTTGCCTACGCGCTTTTTTTGAGCTAAAGATTTGGTGTCCCGACGAGAAGAGCAACTGGTGACTGGGCGACGCCGGCGGCTTAATCGTCGGGACCTTTCTTCGACACCACCTCCGCCGGTGGCGCGCCTGGGCGCGCCACCGGCGGTTTGCGTTTACACGCTTCGGACACTTTTATCCGTGCGCGAATCCGTATCCGACGATCATGCCTCTAGGATGGGCTGCGTCTGTCCGAAATGAGGCTCAGACTGCCAGCTGCCTCAGCTGGCTGATCCGATATTCCCCCGAATGAATCCGCTATCCGCTGGAGCCAGGTACCGGATGTCCAATTCAGGCGCTTCGATCCGCTCGCCGCGACGTTGATTGCTGGTCATCAAGGCGTCGAGCGCACCTGATGTCAGCAGCGTCCTTTCAACCGGGTACGGCGGCCGGCCGGTTTCGAGCAATTTCTCGATATTCATCACCACAGCATCGAACGATCTGGCTCCGGGCGGCGGCGGCACGTGGAACAGGCACGATGGGTGTTTGGACTCGCCCTTCAATCGCGCGGCAAACGTGAAATCCTGGACATGGCCGTTGAGCAAGAGCACGGTGCCACGCAAGCCATCGCGATATTCAATCAAGAACGCGATCGGCGGGATTTGCGGGAAGCTTTGGATCGGCGCGCTGCCGGCATTTCGCCGCACGTCTCCTGGACAGACCGACTCGCTGCGACCCAGGGCGGATTCGAGCAGGTCCCAACTCCATTGTCCCGCGTCGCCCGCTTTCCAAACGTCTCGGCCGGTGAGGTAGGTCACCGCTCGAATGCCGGACTCGCCTCCCAACCGACGCTCGACCATGCACTGAAGCGCTTCCAGCGCGTGAAGGCCGTATACCTCGTTTGGTCCGTAAGCGGCCACCAATGCTTCGTCGATTGGCGTGCCCAACGGCAGCTCCAGTTCGGGCCTTCGCCACGTCACGGGCAGGCTCGAGCCGGCCATCAGGGGCACTTGTCGCTCTTTCGCCCATTCGACCATCTGCTTTGCCTTGTCCCAGCCATGCGAGAGATGCTTGTCGCAGAAAACGGGGACAGATCGACCTGCTTTTCGGAACGCCTCGATGACTTGCTGAAACATCTCGTAGCGCGGATAAAGGATCTGACCCTTTTCGTTGCGGGGATAGTTGCCGTGTTCGGCGATCAGAAGCACGCCATCGACGGCCAGTTTGTCGCCATCCAACAGCACGTCGGTTGGATTCCGGGACCAGTGGAAACCGAACTCCCGGGATAAGCTGCGCGACAGGTCATTGTCGGGAGTTTGATCGACTGACACTCCGCGAACGAAGAAACTGGGAACGTGAAACGCGCCGAACCGAACGTAACCGTGAAGAAAACGGCTGGCGATATGGAAGGAGTCGGACATTGGCCGATAAACCGTCGTCAAGACAGCGATCGGTTTTCGTCCCGAGGTGTCGAGGCGCGGCGGTCGGGCAAGAGGCGACGCCGGCGGCTTGTCGGTCGCGGCCGTGCCCGACGCTGTTCCAGCGAGAGTCAACGCCGCAGCCCCCGTCAGGAACTTGCGGCGCGACAGGCGTAATTCGCGGTCAGTCATTATCGAAATCCGAAGGAATCAGGAGAACCATTATTGAGTCTAACCCGTTGCCGGCCACGAAGCAATGACGCGCGGCTTTTTCGCGACGGAAGGCATCAATTTCGACCAACATCGGCTATAATGCTACGTTATAGGTGGTAGCAGGCGTGCCGTTTGACGGTGGGGATTGGCGTTGTTTTTGACTGAGTTGAACGCCGACCGTCAACTAATAGTGAGCCAAATCGAGACAGTCCCTTTGCGGAGGCCAATTATGCGCTCTCTGTTGTTGAGTTTGGCCCTGGGGCTTGGCGCCTTGGGCATCGTGGCAACGACTCCCGAATCGGCTAAAGCTTATTGGCCGGCGACCGTGACCGGTTCGCGGTTTGGGACCAGCGGAAACGTCAATGTATTCGGCGTGCCCGTCGCCCGGGTCCAGAGCAACGGATTCGGCATCACCGAGACGGTCTTTTCGCCCGGCGGCTACCGCACCGTTTTTACGCCAAACGGCGTCTCGCGGCTCTGGTACGGCTCAAGCGTCACGACGGTCAACTTCAATCCGATCACCGGTCTGACGATCCGCAGCACTAGCCCATCGATCACGGGCTTCGTGTTCTCGCCCTATGCTGGCTTCCGCCTGGTTGGAGTTCCGAGCTTCAACAACGTCTCGGCCATGAATGCGTTCGGCCAGACGGCGAGCTTCACGAGCTTGAGCGGTTTGACCGGCATGGGAACCTGGCGCGGGATGTCTTGGCCAATCGTCAATATCCCGATTCCGGGGACCGGCACGTTTATTTCGCTTCCCATGAACACCGTGGCCATGTTGGGCGCTATGTCGGGCTCGATGCCTGGTAAAGGCGCGAATGCAGCCGCAAGCAACGCCCTTACTCCACTGTGCGACAGTCGCGGTGCTGCGGCGACCGCCTACAAGGACTATGTCCCAGCCGGCTTCATTTCGAATTGAAGCCGCTGAGTCATCGGATACAAGACAAATCGGGGCCGGGACGGGAGGAGACTCGTCTCGGCCCTTGTGTTTTGACTTGTCGAACTATCTACGTCGCCGTCGAATCACTTTGGTCCACCGGCTTGGTCACGTCCAGCATCAGCCAACAGCTGACGGCGGCGAGATAGACCGCGCCGTACAACGCGAAGTTCAACTCCCAGCCTGGGCGCGAAGCGACCGTCTTGATCGCCTTGGGCATGAACTGCGCGATTAGCTCGCCCAGGGCCGCATCATGTCCGGAACCCGAATCGACGAACAAGATGCATTGATTGGCGACAATCGTCGCCGCGCCTTCTGCCGCTCGGCGCGCGATCGCCATTTCCAACACCCAGCCCGTGACGTAAGTCGTCGCCGCGCCGCCGAGATTGCCGATCATGTTCATGAGTCCCGACACAATCGCTGAGTAGCGTTTGCCCACGTCCTGGCACGCAGCCCACGACGATGCCATCGTCAAGTCATTGGTGAATCCGCTTAGCGCAATAACCGCCGCAAAGACCCAGGCGAAACGAGCTTCACCCGAGATTGTCAACAAGGTCAGCATGCACAGGCCAGTCAGACCGTAGCCAACCGCCCCATAAATGCGCCTGCCCCACTTCCGATCGCCAGTCCGGCGAATGAATTGGTCCGTGAGCCATCCGCCTGCCAGGCAGCCGACCATACCGAGCAAAAGCGGCCCGCCTTTGTAGATCGAACCGACCAGCGACGACTGGCTGACGCCGTATTGGTCCTGCAGAAACGCAGGGAGGTAGTTCAAGCTGAAATACCAACCGTAGTTGCCGGCGATGTAGGTCAAGCACAGAGCCCAGACGCTGCGATTGGTCAGGATCTTGCGCCAGGGGACGCCGCTGTCAACTTCGGTCGGCCCACGTTCACCGCGGATCAGGTCGCGTTCGGCTTCGTTGACCGAGGGCTTCTCCTCGGGGCTGTTGCGGAACCAGAGGCCAAAAGCGATGCACCAGATCACGCCGATTAGACCAAAGAGCAGGAACAGCGCCCGCCAGTTCAATCCCAGTTTGAACAGCAGCACGGTCATGATGAGCGGCGTCAGCCCACCCATCAATCGCGCCGACATCCAAACAGTTCCACTCGCTCGGCCGCGCTCGCGCAGCGGGAACCAGTTGTAAAGGGCGCGGGCGATATTCGGGAACGCTCCCGCCTCGCCGACGCCGAACATGAACCGCACCACGACCAGCATCCAGAAGCCATAGAGCGTGAATTCAGGGACCGTGTAGCCGAACGCGATGACTCCCGTAACGCGCCCAACGAGGCCGGTCAGCGCGATGAACAGCGACCACCACAGCACGATGCGGACGAGCGTTTTGCGTGGGCCGAAGACGTCGCCGAGCCACCCAGTCGGCACTTCGAAGAGCGCGTAAGCAAGCTGAAACGCCGTCAGCGCGAGTTTGAGTTGGCTGATGTCGTTCATCCCGAGCGACTTCAGCACCGCGCCCTGCACATTGGGAAACGCAGCCCGATCCAGATACGTGATCATCGCCAACGTACAAACGAAAATCAGAACGACGTAGCGAACGCGAGTGGGTGCCTTGCCGGCGGGAGGATTCATCGTCGATCGGCCTGAGAGGAAGTCGGGGCGGCAAAGTGCAAGATGCGGTTTCGACGAACGAATTGCAAGAGAAAAACGAAAACGCGGAGGGATGTTGCGGTCATCCCTCCGCGAGCGGGAAGTCGATCGGCTATTTGTTGGGCTGGGTCGGCTTGCCGGGTTTGGGCATGGTGGCGCGGGTCTTTACAAGTTCGACTGCGGGCGGGGGCGCGGGCTGGCCTTTGACCGGCACGACCATGGCTTTGGGCTGAATCGCATAGAACGCGTCATCTGTGTTCGTGACGCTGCCTTCGAACAGCTTCACGGTCGGCTTCTTGAAATCGTAGACGACGATCTTGCGCGTGCCGGTGAACGCCAGTCCATCGAGAGCGACCTCGCCGGGGAAAAGCCTCTGCTGCTTGCTCATCCGCGTGGTGCCGTTGCTGGTTATGACGCTTTGAACGACGATGACCTGATTCGTGTCGTTGCGGTAGCCGACCAAGCCCGCCGCCGAGGCCGAATCAACAGCGATCAGCCCGCCGAGGGCCGACAGGCCGAGCAGAAGAATTGTTCGCAAGTTGTTGTGAAGACTAAACATAGGTCTAGCTTACGCCTGAACTATCGTCATCGCCTCGGGAATCTCACTAACCGGACGCCCGAAAAGAGACAACTTGCGCTTGCCGTCGCGACCATGAATGATAGCAGCTCCTCCAGCGACCTGAAATCAGCCCCAACTTTATACACCAGCGGCGTACATCGCAAGTTTGACGAAATCGTCCGCCAAGCGCTGGCCTTGCTCCTGAAGACTTCGGCACGTCGCCCGCCACGCATTGTCCGAGAAGCTCGGTTTGCGAGGCCGGGACGAGGTTTCGACGTAGACCTTCGCTTTGGGTTCGGTGCCGCTCGGCCTGATCGTGACGCGAGCGGCATCGCCGAGGTGGTACACCAGGACGTTGCGGCTGGCGGCGTCTGTCGCTCCCTGAAGCGGACCCATGCGGCCGTCTTCATCGCGCCAATCTTCAACCTGCGTCACGGTAAGTCCTGCGATAGTTCTCGGTCCGTCGGCCCGCAGCCGGTCCAGCATTCGCGCCATCTGCTGCTTTCCTTCAATGCCCGTCAGAATGATGCTCTTTAGATCGTTGTGGAAATAACCGAACTGCTCGTGAAGGCTTTCCAGGTAATCGGGCACGGTCGATCCGCGGCGCTTGCAATGAAGTGCCATTTCGGCCAGTAGCAAGGCGGCGCTCGCCGCGTCTTTGTCGCGCATCAGTGGCGTGGCAAGGATGCCGTGACTCTCCTCGCCGCCCATGACGTAGTCGGCCGGAGTCGCGGTTACATCTTGGTAGCGGCCGTCCTGCTCGAGTTGCCGCAGGACCGCGGCAATGTACTTCAGACCGACTGGCAAATCGTTCACGACCTGCACGCCGAAGTTCTGAGCGATCCGCGTTACGAGTCCAGTCGTGACCGCCGTTACAATAACGAGCGGCGACGGAGGCATCCGACCGTCCACGGTGAGCCGATCGAGTTTGAAGTGCGCGAGCAGCGCGCAAATTTCGTTGCCGGTGAGGAATCGAAAGCCGCCTCGACCATCGGAAGCGGCAGCGCCGATGCGGTCGGCGTCCGGGTCGGTGGCGAGCACGAGGTCCGAGCCGCGCTCCGTGGCCAGGGCGATGGCTCGATCGAGCGACTCGGGCACCTCAGGATTTGGACTCTTGGTGACATTCGGGAATTGGCCGTTCGGCTCCGATTGTTCCTTGACAATTGTCGGCCGAAAGCCGGATTGCTCCAGGACCTCGAACGCCGTCGTCATGCCGACGCCATGCAGCGGCGTGAAAACGACGCCGAACTCGTCGAATTTCGGCGCTTGAATCAAGCTCTGCTTGCGACACAGATCGATGTAACCGTGGTGCGTCGAATCATCGAGGAAGTGGATCTTGCCGCCGCGAACTGCGTCCAGCCACGGCAGCGTTTCGATGCGCGTGACCTGTTCGACCAGGTCGCTCATGATCTGGTCTTCGGGAGGAATGGGCTGGGCGCCGCGGTCGTCGTAGAATTTGCCGCCGTTGTCGTCAGGCGGATTGTGGGAGGCCGAGACGTTCAGTCCGCCGTGGCACTTCAACTGCCGGATGATGGATGACAACTCGGGCGTCGCCAGGTAGCGCGTGCTCTCCGGGGGCAGGATATGCACGTGTATGCCATTTCCGGCATAAACTTCGGCGGCATAGCGGGCGAAGTCGCGGCTGGAGACGCCGAGCACCGGATTGGGCAACGCGCGATTGTAATTCCCACCGCGATCCTCGAAGCGGCGCACGTCGAAGGCGACCGCGACCTGCAATCGGGTCACACCTGGAAATTGTTCCTTCAGGTATTCGCAATGACCCTGGACGCTCGCGCCCAGCGTCCAGAAGTTCATGCGGTTCGGCCCAATGCCGACCGGCCCGCGCCGACCGCCCGTGCCGAACGGCAGCACCTGAAAGAACCGATCCAGCAACCCAGTCCACTTCTTCTCGCCGATCAACCACTCGAGCTGCGGCCGATACGCCGCGAAGGCCTCGTCGGTCAGCCATCGATGCACGTTGGTGTATGCTGCCGCCTTGATGGCTTCGTCGGCATCAACCGTACGGAACCCGGCAAATACTTCGTCAATCAGCGGCATGAAATGCGCCTCGCTGATCGGTTTTGATAGGTTTTGATCGGTTTTGATAGCGCCAGAGGGGGTGTTAAGCTGGGTAATTTACCTCCGCGTCGGTTCGGGACAAACGAAATTCGAATCGCTGACGTCATGATTGTCGCTTCACTTTCACAGTCCGGACGAAATCCCGGATTGTCCGATCTTCCCGCATCGAATCGATTCCGCAATGTCAGTTGCGGAGTTTTCTACAGTCGCCGCAGCCCATGTTCGACGTGCGCCAAGCGTGAACGGTTCCGCAAAACTTGCGCCAACCTCTTCTCCCTCGCCCTGGCTTTGCGGGTACAGGGTTGGGGCAAGGGGGCTTTGTCGGTTTGATCGCGAAAGAAAATAAGATCCGGGTTCTGAGAATTTAGTCGGTCGATTGACCGCTCGCCGCTAGTCTGGTAGGGTGGACGTTCGTAGCGGAAGGACCAGACGATGCACATTCTGCCCATTCTCTTGATTGCCAGCCTGCTTCCAGCGCCACTTAAGTCTTACATCGAGAAGACCATCGCCGCTCACAGGGCCGATCCGAGGCACTGGCAAACGACGCCTCTTCCACCGATTCGGATGCCTGTTGGCAGAATTCCCAACGAGAGAGTATGTTCCGACCAAGAAGATTTGGACAAGGCCATCGAAGATTTTTTTCGGAAGTACCCCGATCTGCGGAAGCAAGAAGAAGAGTTGAAAAAGAAGTTGCAGGAGAAGTTGCAGGAAATGCAACCGACTTAGCCGTAACGGATTTGCTTACGAATAAGCCCGGCTTTGCTTAGCTATAGGCACTTGAAACGATTTGCCCTGAAACGAAATGAAATTGGGTAGCCCTCAAGGCTCATCATCACGTCGTCTCTGAGAAATCTTTTGCCGAACAAATCTTGCGAAACGTCCAATGCCAATGATAAGAAAAAATGCGGCCAGACCGACCATAACTCCGGCCATCATTCCAGGTGGACTAGCGGCGATCAGCATGGCGCCTCATCTCGAATACCTCCCGCGATAAATCATCCAGAACCACGGGAACGATCCGGCAATGCACATACCTCCGGTCAGGTACAGAAAGTCAGCCTTTGGGCTGAGCACAAACCAAAGAATGAGAGATGTCGCGCCAGTGACCGCAAGGACGGTGCCAGCGATCCACAGTTTCCTTTTGCTCGGCAAGTCCACGCTGCGCCTTCCTTCCTATCGCCGCACTGAAAATCTATGCGCGAGTACGCAACAGGGCAGGGTAAGGGGATTTCTCAACCGACTCGTCACGTTTCGCCCCTCACCCCAACCCTCTCCCCGCAAAGCCGGGGCGAGGGAGAAGAAGGCGGCTTCGCCGTTGCATTGGCGCGGCCAATTCGCACCCGATTCGTGCCAATTTGATTAGCGACTGATAGTATGTCGCGGACGCTGTCGTGTCTGTGCACGTCTCAAATCTCTTGAGGATCGAGTTATGCGAATCACGCGAAATCTGATGCTGATGACTTTCATTCTCCTTCCGGCCGCGATCGCCTCGGCCGACGAAACGATCGACAATCCCGAGTTCGCGAACTGGTCGAAATTCAAACCCGGAACCTCGGTGACGATCAAGACGGTCAACGAGTTTTCTGGTATGTCGACTGAATCGACGATGAAAACGACGCTCCTGGAAGTCGGAGCGGACAAAATCGTGGTTGAGACCGCCATTTCCATGACCGTTAGCGGCATGAAGATCGACAATCCGCCGATGAAGCGGGACATCGCCAAGACAATCACTCTGACGGACGAGTACAAGAAGGCGAAAGCTGAAGCGGAAAAGCACAAGGCTGACGTAAAGACCGAGGAAGGAACCGAAACACTCACGATTGGCGGAGTCGAATGCAAGTGCAAATGGCAGCGTTCGAAGATTTCGATCATGGGAAATGATGTCGAAAGCAAGATCTGGACTTGCGACGACGTTCCAGGAATTACCGTAAAAATGGAATCGACGACATCCGGCGCGGCGTCCGTGAAAACGAAATTCGAAGTGACCGAGTTCAAGAAGGGCTAACTTCCCGATGGATTGAATGCCATTGCGGTGGTAACATGGCTGCCGGGCGGTCCCGACGATCCGCCGATGTCGATTTCTTACCCGGCAGCCCAATCAATCGAGAAAACCGATGTTCGAATCTAAAGCCGGCCTGGTCTTGGCCGTCGCGATGGTCTTTTGCAGCGCGGCACCCGCGGAGGAGATGGTCGAAAATGCGATGTACGCAAATTGGTCGAAGTTCAAGGTCGGAACGTCGGTCAAGTTGACGATTACCAAAGAAACTGAAAAAGGGGAATCGAAAGAACAAACCGTGATGACGCTGAAGCTGGTGGAAATTCTCGACGACAAGGTCGTGATTTCTACTTCCTACCTGGTCAAAGACGCCGAAAGCAAATTCGCGCTTCCCGCGGCCAACCAGGATGTAATGAGGTTCGTCGCGCTTCCGGCCAAAATGACGAGGAAGGACTACGAAAAATGCCCGTTCGGCAAGACCTTGGAGGAGGGCGTCGAATCGTTGAAGGTCGGCGGGAGCGAGTACAAATGCCGCTGGTGCCGAGTGAAGGCCGAGGACAATTCCGAGGGAAAGATCTGGACCTCCGACGACGTGCCCGGCCTGATCGTCAAAATGGAAGGGAAGAAGCCCGGCGATCCCGCCAAGAACAAAATGGAACTGACGGAAATCAAGAAGCCGTGATCCGGCAAGCGCGGCGTCTAGCCTTTTTGGAATGCGGGAATTCATTACCGCTTTGCATTTTCTGCTTTCGGTCAATAACCGCCGAAAAATGCCAAGCGGTAATGAATTCCCATTTGGTATCTGCACAAGTCATCGCATTGCAGCCGCGGAGCGGCGACCGAGGGTAGCCCAGGGTGAGGCTTTGCGAACCCTGGGAATTCTCGCGTCAAACAATTTCGGGGAGTCCCGGAGGGACGACAGATTCTTTCGCCCTTCCAGGGCTCCCGGTTTGTTGACCGATCATTTCCCAGGGTTCGCAAAGCCTCACCCTGGGCTACCCTCGGTCGCCGCTCCGCGGCTGCATCGGTCGGTCAACGGCCAAAATCAAACTGGTGTAGATTCCCAAGGGAATCCATTACCGCTTTGCATTTTCTGCTTTCGGTCAGTAACCGCCGAAAAATGCCAAGCGGTAATGAATTCCCATTTGGTATCTGCACAAGTCATCGCATTGCAGCCGCGGAGCGGCGACCGAGGGTAGCCCAGGGTGAGGCTTTGCGAACCCTGGGAATTCTCGCGTCAAACAATTTCGGGGAGTCCCGGAGGGACGACAGATTCTTTCGCCCTTCCAGGGCTCCCGGTTTGTTGACCGATCATTTCCCAGGGTTCGCAAAGCCTCACCCTGGGCTACCCTCGGTCGCCGCTCCGCGGCTGCGTCGATCGCCCAACGGCCAAATTCAAACTTGTGTAGATTCCCAAGGGAATTTATCACCGCATTGCATTTTTTGCTCCTCTTCGCGAGATCCAAAAAATGCAAAGCGGTGATAAATCCCCGCACTCCACAATCCATTTCGGCATCCCGCCGACAATATGCTACGATTGCTTTCGGTATCGCCCCTTCACGCCAATCTCCGAGGGGACTACGTCCATGACCGCGATGGCCGACGGCACGATCGACAATCCCGAATACGCCAGCTGGTCGAAATTCGAACTCGGCACGTGGTTGACCGTCAAGATGATGATGGAGTCCACGGACATGTCGCACGAATCGATGCAGATCGTCAAGCTGCTGGAAGTGGGGTCCGACAACCTCGTACTCGAGACGGACATGACGATGACAATTGCCGGAAGAAAGACCCACGCCACCGTCAAACGCGATGTGCCCAAAACGCACGCTCCTCCGTCAGATGACCATAAGGCCGATGCCGCCAAGCCCGCCGTCAAGCTCGAAGAAGGCAGCGAAACGCTGACCGTCGGCGGTGCCGAGTACAAGTGCAAATGGAAGCACACCAAGGTCTCGGTCAACGGCAAGGAGACCGACATGAAAACCTGGCACTGCGACGAAGTCCCCGGCGGCATGTTGAAAATGGAAACGACGACAGGCGCGGCCGGGGCCATCAAGACGCGAGTCGATGTGCTGGAGTTCAAGAAGGCGTGATCCGTCCAGCGCGGCGAATAGGATGTCGTCATGCGTCTATTCATCGCGACCTTGATCTTTGCGCATTCATTGGCCATCGCGCTCGCCGACGAACAACCCACCAAACGGCCGAATGTACTGTTGATCGTCGTCGATGATCTCGGTTATGCGGACCTGGGCTGTTATGGCGGCAAGGACATTCGCTCGCCCAATCTAGATCGGCTCGCGAAGCAGGGAGTGCGGCTGACCGATTTCTACGCCAGTCCGGTCTGCTCGCCGACGCGGGCTTCGCTGATTACGGGGCGCTATCCGCAGCGGTTCGGCTTCGACTGGGTGATCCGTTACAACGAGAAGGATCGCGGCCTGCCCGTCGATGGCAACAGCCTGCCCGCGCTGATGAAAAAGCGGGGCTACGCGACCGCTCTTTATGGCAAATGGCACCTCGGCTACAAGCCCGAGTTCGCCCCCAACGCCCACGGCTTCGACGACTTCTTCGGCTTCCTCGCCGCCGACCTCGATTACTTCGCCCACACCGACGCCAACGGCGACCCCGGCCTTTTCGCCAATATCAAGCTCGTCGAGGAGAAGGGCTACCTCACCGACCTGATAACCGACCACGCCCTCGCCTTCATGAAGCGACAGGCCGGCAAGCCGTTCTTTCTCGAAGTCGCGTACAACGCCCCGCACTGGCCGTGGCAATCGCCCGATCGGCCCGACGACCGCCGCATCACCAAGACCTATGGTCCTGAGATCGGCACGCGCGAGACCTATCGCAAGATCGTCGAGCGCATGGACGAGGGCGTCGGCAAACTGCTCGCCGCGCTCGATTCGGCCGGCATCGCCAACGACACGCTCGTCATCTTCTTCAACGACAACGGCGGCGAGCGCCTCTCCGACAACGGCCCGCTCTTTCACGGCAAATACACGCTCTGGGAAGGCGGCATCGGCGTGCCTTGCATCATGCGCTGGCCAGAAGTCCTCCCTGCCGGCGCCGTCTCGCATCAGCCGGCCATCGTCATGGACGTCACCGCCTCCATTCTTTCTGCGGCTGGCGCTCAAGTTCCGACGGACCTAGACGGCGAAAACATCCTCCCCATCCTCTCCGGCCGCGAGAAGCCGCACGACCGTACCTTCTTCTGGCGTCTCCCGCGCCCCGACGACCAATTCGGCCAAAAGGCGGTCCGCCGCGGCAAATGGAAATACATCCACGACCGCGACACGGATCTGCTCTTCGATCTGGTGGCCGACCGCGGCGAACGCCACAACCTCGCCTACGAACACCCCGACATCGTCCGCGACTTGAAGCAGGCGCTAGCCGAATGGGAGAAGGGGTTGCCGCCACCGGCGGAAGTCAGACCGAAGTAAGTTAGATCCTCGCTCCGCGAGGTGTTCGGCGCAGCATTAGCGGTTACGTAATGCCAGCGCCGAACACCTCGCGGAGCGAGGATCTAACTTCGCGAACTTTTCTCGCCTCCGACCATCCTTCTCTGCGGAGGGCCGTATGAGCGAACCGCAGAAAAACGCCGACAAAGCTCCCGATGAACGCTTCAATCTGACACTACAATGGATCGAGGGACTGAGGCGTTGCGCCGGCGCGCTCGCAAACGAATGGACAGACGAAGACGACCGAATTCTGGAAGAAATCTATCAATCACGAAAGCTGAACCGTCGGCGTTTGCCCGAGGAATTAGACCATGACCCGTGAAATCACCATCGTCGATCGCGGCCGCGGCCATCAACTCTCGACCTGCCGCATCACGGTTCTGGACCTCGTTCCGTACTTCCAGCGCGGCGATTCCTACGACGAAATCATCCGTTGGATTCCGACACTTTCTCACGAAGAAATCGCGACCGTCGAGCAGTATTACCGTGCACACAAGGAAGAATTCGACGAGAAGGATCGCCAATTCAGAGCGCGTCGCGCGGAGCAGATTCGACAACATCGCCTAAGGTTCCCGGAAATGAATGGGACGCCGGAAGAGCGACGAGCCCGATTGCTGCGCCTTTTGGAAGAGCACCGCCAGAAGGGGAAGAAGTGAAAGGCATTCTGGCTGACAACAATATCATCGGCCAGGTCGCCTTTCTCGCTCAGATGATGCAATCGAATGCGTGGGCGGACTTCTGGAAGCAGCTTGGATTAGTATTGCGCCACTTCGAAGATGTTGGATTGGCACCAACGGCAAGCGATGTCGAAATCTGGCAGCGCTGCCAATCCGAAGAACTCATTCTGATTACCGACAACCGCAACGACGATTCGCCCGATTCGCTCTCCGCTGCAATTCGCAACTTCAACACGCCGGATTCTCTGCCGGTTTTTACAATCGGCGATATGGACCGATTTGTTGCGAGTCCGGAATATCGTGAGCGCGTCTTGGAAGTGCTCTACGATTACCTCCTGCGCATCAACGAAGTTCGAGGCACCGGCCGGTTGTTTTTGCCGTAATGCGCTGCTTATGGTTCGGATGAGAGTAGTCTGTCGATGATTTTCCGACTGTCGCAGAAACTCGGCCGCAAAATCAAAGCCGGAGCGCTGGCCGAGCTGCCGATGGACGAGAATCCGTTCGCCGATTGGTCGGCCCAAATGTTTCTCCTGGACCGCCGGCAGTGCATCCACTTGTGCAACACGAAGTCGTTCTTCTCGACCATCATGTTCGGGCGTGGCATCTCGGACGCAAATGAATTCATCAAATCCGCGCTGAGCCACCTGAGCGAGCTCTTTCAACGTTACGGCTACAAATCCGTGTTTCGTCAACGAATCGCTCCCGCAAGCGCGGAGGTTCATTTCGCCAAGGCCCTGAATCGCTCCGTCACCGGCTCGATGAATAGGCTGATCATTGACGCGACGTGGATGCCCGGCGAAGCCGAGCTGTCGCCACTCGACATGGAGACGCAGTTAAACGAGGACCTTCTGTCAGCCCTGGGAGACGGAAGGGAATGCTCCTACCAAACGCCGCTACAGGCATTGAAGGCGATGGTGCGAGGCGATCCTCGTTACAGCTTTGAGTAGGCGTGAGATCGACGTCACCATGTGATGGGCTGAGTGATTGGAGCGAGCTTTGACCATGCCCGCCCAAAGCTGTGGGTATGCTATTCAGCCGCACGACAACCATAATCTAAGGCAACTGCCAGCTTCGCGCGCTTCATGTTCTTAATCCGTGCGTCGTACCGTGCTCGCTATCCGGATTCTGCCCCTTTATTGCGAAAAATCGTTGATCCAAAGACTCAAGCACAAGTTCGTGCCAGGGAAAAACAAAGTCTGCATTGCACTTTCTGCACGTTCCCTTTCGACCGAGAACTGCCATACCGCCGGTGATGAGTTTGCTGCATCCGGGACAAGTCGCCTGCCATCGCGCCGAGCCAAGTGCAACAGCACGGTCGCAGCCGTGCAACGAGCCAATTGGAATGTCCTGATGTTCGATACCCATCAACTTGCTCTTATCCAGACTGTCCCGTTCCAATGACACGACGCGCTCAGATTGGCGACCGAGTATATCTTCGAAGGTGTTACGCACGAACCGAGCGTTGCCGAGATTTTCGTCACGATTAGCGTGGGCTACAGTGAAGAAGAACGATGCATACGCCATCGCCTCATGATCAAGTGAGTATTCGGACTCCTGGCACAAACGCTCGAAAATGCGGCACAAATCTGGTGCCGCGTAATCTTCGAACTGTACAAACCGTGTAAAGCGGCTCTGCAAGCCTGGGTTGGATCGCAGAAATTGTTGCATCCGCTGAGAATACCCGGCCACAACGACGCAGAGGCGATCTCGGTTGTCCTCCATCTTCTTCAAGAGAGTGTCGATCGCTTCCCGCCCAAAAGCATCATCACCCGCGGAAGAATGCTGAATCAGGGTGTACGCCTCGTCAATGAAGAGTACTCCGTCCAATGCTGAATCAATGACACCAGCGGTCTTAATCGCAGTCTGTCCGACATACCCACCGACCAGACCAGATCGTTCTGTCTCTATCAGTTTCGTAGTTTTCAGTAGACCGAAGCCGAAAAGAATCTTGGCCAAGATACGGGCAACGGTCGTTTTGCCCGTGCCTGGGTTGCCCGTAAACACGAAATGGAGTGTTTGCGTTGTATCTTTGAGCCCGTGCTTTCGTCGCTCGGCTTGAACGGTCAATAAATCAGTGAGTCGTTTGACCTCAGCCTTAACTGACGCGAGACCGGTCAGTTTGTCCAGATCGTCAAGTGCTTCTCTTAGGACATGCCGAGAATCATGTGATTGTTCGCCGATTTCTGTTTTGGTCGCAAGACCGTCGAACTGAGATTGCTCCGGAGAAAGTCGATCGTCATTAGTCGCGCTTGGCAACGTTGAGAGTTCTTGGGCTAAGACAAGTTGACAGTGCATCCAATATGATTTCAATCGCTCCATCGCGTCAGCGAATTGGGGCTGCGGCGAAGCCCTTTCGTCTACGAACCTGTGGACAAAGCCCAAAACTTGCCAAAAGGCGTCAATGATTTTTCGGCTGCCCGCCAACCTTGTAGTCATGATGCAAAGGTTAAACCCGACAGCCTCCGTAGTTTTTGAACCGAGCCCGAAAAGCCCGTCATCTTCCAAGTGTGTGTCGAGGATGCTCAAACACCTTGCATCTGACCTGGCGCTCTTGTGCTTGGCATAGGCCGGAATGATCCTTCCCCACTGACGACCAATATCGGCTACCAATGGAAAAATCTCGTCAATAACGGTTTCTCCCATAAATGCATATCCCAGCGCGGGCGTTAGATAGTCGAGAACTTCTTTGGATAAGGCCATGTAGGCAGCAACGCCCGCCGAATTCTGGGACAGAAGAGGTTTGGCAAGCACCGGCTTGTCGTCGAAAAAATGCGCTACATTTGGTGCAATGATTTGGTGCTGGACTGCTCCATGCAGACCGTTTCCCAAGCCGAAAGCATCCTCCCAGGAATTTGCCACAAGCATCGCAGCGTATTCCAGCAACCCCGGCGTCTCTGACAGTACCTCGGCGAACCCCATTTTGGACTCCGACTCAAGACGCAATCCGGCGCGACTTCGGACGGCGCACCAACAACGGTGAATCTCGCAAGACATCTTATGCCTGGGCCTGCGGAATGCCCTGGTTAGCGATCGCTGGAGCGGAGGGAGCGTGTCCGGTCACGCGAAAACTGCGCATCAGGCACGGCTAGAATGACTCTTTCTTGGTATACGGCAATACCGAGCGATCCATGACCGACACGCTCCATCAATTGATCGACCGATTGCGGCAGACGGGCGGCTTGAGTGAGTCGGGGCGGCTCGCGGATGGGGAGCTTTTGCTGCGGTTTGTACGCAATCGGGATGAGGCGGCGTTTGAGGTGTTAGTGTGGCGGCATGGCGGGATGGTGTTGGCGTCAGCCCATCGGCTTCTCGGCAACGACGCCGATGCCGAGGATGCGTTTCAGGCAACGTTTTTGACGCTCGCGCTCAAGGCCGGGGCGGTTCGGAATGGGGCTTGCCTCGCCGGGTGGCTGCATCAAGTCACTTGTCGGATCGCCAATCGGTTGCGGCGAACGCGGGCGCGGCGCCGGACGACGCAGCCGTTGGACGAACGCGAGTTGGCCGCGCCGGAAGAGCCGAAGCCGGATGAATGGGCTGGGGAACTGGATGCGGCGATCAGCCGGCTGCCGGAACCCTATCGCCGCGTCGTCGTGCTGCATTACCTGGAGCAGCGCTCGACCGAGCAGGTTGCGGCGATGCTCGGCCTGGTGCGCGGCACCGTGCTGAGCCGGCTCGCCTCAGCCCGCAAGATGCTCAAACGACGATTGGAACATCGGGGTACAGCTGTGACGGTTGCGGCGGCGCTGTCGGCCGCCGGGCCGCGAGCGGTGCGCGGAGATATCGCCGGCATTCCGCTCATGTTCGTTGGCGGCGCGGACGCCGTTCGTCCGAATGTCCTTTCCCTAACCCGAGGAGTGATTCGAACCATGTTCTGGCACAAATATCGCATTCCATTGGCGGCTGCGTTGGTGACGGCCGGCTGCTTCGTTGTCATTGGCGTCGGCCGAGCGGACAAGCCCGGTCAATCCCCACACCCCAATCAAACCGTCGCCGCTCCCGACGACAAAAAGGCTCCCGCGGACTCCGACGCAGCGAAGCTCCAATCGCTTCTCCGGGTGCGGCGGGAGAATTTGCAGAGGGAATACGACCAGCTCTCGAGTCGTAAAGACTTGCAGGATCTGGCATCAACGCTGGAACACCTGATAACGGTCCAAGAGCGGTTGCTCGAAGTTGAACTGGAACTTAGCGACAATCCGCGAATACGTATGGAGCTCTACCAACGCGCTCAGGACAGGGCCAAGCGAACGGAAAGTGGCATCACGGAACGAGTGGCCGCCGGTCTCGAACAGCCTCAAGACGCCAGCCGAGCAAAAGACCTTGTCTTAAAGGTCGAGATCGCGATGCTCAAAGAGAAAATGCGGCAAGAGCGGAATTGATCTTCGACGAGAACAATTGCGCGCGACGATGATTTGGCTTTTTACGCCGAAGGCGTTACATCTCATAGCCTAGGGTTGGCGAGGCTTTGCGAGCCTACCCTAGGTATGTGAGCGCACCTCGCACGTCCGCACCGCCGCCGGCGGTGCGGAGATAATTGCGCGCGATCGTCGTACCTAGGGTAGTCTCGCAAAGCCTCGCCAACCCTAGGCTATGAGATGCAACGCCTTCGGCGTAAAGAATGAATAGCGACGACGTACCTAGGGTAGTCTCGCAAAGCCTCGCCAACCCTAGGCTATGAGATGTAACGCCTTCGGCGTAAAGAATGAATGGCGATGGCGGACCCAGGGTAGTCTCGCAAAGCCTCGCGAACCCTAGGCTATGAGATGTAACGCCTTCGGCGTAAAGAATGAATAGCGACGACGTACCTAGGGTAGTCTCGCAAAGCCTCGCCAACCCTAGGCTATGAGATGTAACGCCTTCGGCGTAAAGAATGGTGACGGCGTGCCTCGGGTTTCGCAAACCTTCACGCGCGGCTACAATCGGTCGCCGCCACGCGGCTGCATCAATCGCTCATCCATTTCTTAAGTTTCGCAAAGGCTTCACCCCGGCTACAACCGGTCGCCGCTAGGCGGCTGCATCGAATGCTAAAGGGTTCGATTCGCTCCGCAAGTCACCTCGCCCGCTGATTCAACACCGCGAATTGTCCGAACACCGCTGTAGAATAACCAAACGGGACATTGTTGCCGTGTGGCGAGATTCAGTGAGGTGATTGATGGGCGCATTGCGTTCGTCGTGGGTGGCGCGGGGCATCGTGGGCGCGGAGGCCGGGGTGTTGCTCCTTGGCTTGATCGTGAGCCTGGTGCCGGTCGAGGCGAAAACGCTGGCGTTTTGGGGCAGCCTGCGGTCGTGGAACAGCCAAGCGCCGGATCGGATTTTGATCGATATGGTCGACCCTTCCTCGCCGCTTGGCAAGGCTGGGTTCAAGGATCATGATCAGGTCGTGGCGATTGACGGCAAACCGGTCGATGGCCTGGAATCGTGGAACCGGACGGTCGATCGGCTGCAGCAGGGTCAGGAAGCGAAACTGACGGTGAAACGCGACGATGAGGAACGGACCATCATGCTCAAGGGAGTCGAGTCGCACGTCGAGGGGATGATGTACTACCACTGGCAGATTGCATTTGCCATTGGGAGCGTGTTTTACCTAGCGATGTTGATTTTCACGCGGTCGCTGTCGCCGAAGGCGTCGATGTGGCGGCCAATGATGCTGATCATGGTGGGGCTTTGCGTCGCGGCCGTCTTGCTGTTCGCCGATCTGCACTCGCGGTACATGATGTTCGATTTGACCGAGGCGATCAATCTTCACGTGCCGGTGTGGCAGAAGTACGCGTGCATCGCCGTGACGTTCGTCCTGGTCGGGCTCGCGGTGTGGGAACTTCGCTCGAAGGTCTCGTCATCGGCAAGCTACGATCAATACGCGGAATGATTGATGTCATCGCTCAGCTATGAATTCGATGTGGTTGTGGTCGGCGCGGGGCATGCCGGGATCGAGGCGGCGCTCGCGGCGGCGCGGATGGGCATGCGCACCGCCCTGCTGACGATGAATGCGGATACCGTCGGCGCCATGTCGTGCAATCCGGCGATCGGCGGCGTGGCCAAGGGCCAGATCGTTCGCGAGATCGATGCGCTTGGCGGCGAGATGGGCAAGTGCATCGACGCGACGGCGATTCAATTCCGCATGCTCAATCGCGGCAAAGGCCCGGCCATGCACTCGCCGCGCGCTCAGGCCGACAAGAAGCATTATCAGTTCACGATGAAGCGCATCGTTGAAGAAACGCCGAATTTGACGCTACGGCAGGAGACGGTCGAAGGACTCCTCATCGAGACTATTGGCGAGAAGCGTCGAGTGCGAGGAGTCGTCGCGCGCGGTGACACAGTTTATCGAGCGGCGGCGGTCGTTTTTACGACGGGGACATTTCTCAAAGCGCTCATGCACACGGGTGAAGCAAAGACGCGCGGTGGGCGGGCTGGGGACCAGACGACCGAGGCGTTGAGCGAGTGTCTGACGGATTGCGGATTCGAGCTGGCTCGGTTCAAGACGGGCACGCCTTGCCGGCTCAATGGTCGGACGATCGACTTTAGCAAGCTCGAGGAGCAGCCCGGTGACGACGATCCCCGCCCGTTCAGCTTCGCCACTGAGAAGATTACGCAGACGCAAGTTTCGTGTCACATCACGCACACCAATGAGGCGGTGCATGAGTTGATTCGGGCGAATCTGGACCGAGCGCCGATGTATTCGGGGCAAATCCGCTCCTGCGGGCCGCGGTATTGCCCTTCGATCGAGGATAAGGTCGTGCGCTTCGCCGAACGCGAGTCGCATCAGATCTTTCTGGAGCCGGAAGGGCGGAATACGCTCGAGTATTACTGCAACGGCATCTCGACGAGCCTGCCCAAGGATGTGCAGCAAGCGATGCTGCGGTTGATCCCGGGGCTGGAAAAGGCGGAGGTGATGCGGTGGGGCTACGCGGTCGAGTACGATTATGCCCCGCCGACGCAGCTTCACGCAACGCTCGAGACGAAGCGGGTCGACGGCCTTTATTTTGCCGGCCAGATCAACGGCACGACCGGTTACGAGGAGGCGGGAGCACAAGGATTGATGGCCGGTACGAACGCCGCGCTCAAGATACAAGGTAAGCCGCCGCTGATTCTCGACCGAAGCCAAGCCTATATCGGAGTGCTGATCGATGACCTCGTGACGCGCGGCGTCGATGAGCCCTACCGCATGTTCACATCGCGCGCGGAATATCGATTATTGCTGCGACACGACAACGCGGACCGGCGACTGTCGCCGCTCGGCCGTCGCGCCGGTTTGGTCAATGACGTCGATTGGGCACGTTACGAGCGCAAGGTCGATGTGATCGGCAAACTCACCGGCCTTTTGCGATCGCGCAAACACGAGGGCGAGTCGCTCGAGAAGCATCTGAAGCGCACGGAGACGGAGTGGGAGCAGATTGTCGCGTGGTGCCCCGACGTGCAAGAGTTTCCGCCGGGCGTGATTGAGCAAGTGATCCTGGAAGCTAAGTACGCCGGCTACATCGATCGGCAAACGGCGCAGGTCGAGCGCTTCCAGCGCTTGGAGTCGAAAGCGATTCCGATGACATTCGATTACGCCGCAGTGCCGCAGTTGCGAATCGAGGCGAAGGAGAAGTTGACGCGGATTCGGCCGGGGAGCGTGGGGCAGGCCGGACGCATCAGCGGCATCACGCCCGCGGACTTGGCAGTGCTGTTGATTTATTTGGAATGAACAGGTATGGGCGGATTCACGACGTGGGATGAGCTGAGAGCTGACCCGCGGCGCGAAGGTAGGCCGAACTGGAAAGACTGGTAGGATAGGGAATTCGACTGGCGACAGAAGGGTTCCCGATCCGATAAGGAAGGTAAGAGAGATAGATTCCGGTAACTTATTTGGTTGCCAATTACCCTTCTAGTTGGTGAAATGACAGGGGAAGGGTAAGCTGGGTGAGGTAGGAACGCGAATCTGGTAACGCAATGGAATTCGGGCCAGGACCACAGCTTGGAACACGTAGGGACACGGCGATTCATGTTGACACACCTCACAAGTTGGTTACAATCCGGCGCGGTGGTAAGATTGGCAACCCCGTCCGAGAATGCTCACCTTCTCCTTGTCGCACACCCTGGCCAGTTCGGATCGGTTGGACCACGAAGCGGCGGCTTTTGCCGTCGGGTCGTCGGTGGGTAATGCTCAGGAATGGTGATTGAGGCCAATCAGGGACGATTTTCCGCTCGGTCGAGCTTGTAAAGTCGGCCGGGTTCACTCGTGACGGCGGGCTTCGAGCCCGTCAGGGGTGCAAGAAAGCATGAAAACGGTATTCACGACCGGCGAAGCCGCCAAAATCTGCAAGGTCTCCCAGCAGACCATTATCCGTTGCTTCGACAACGGCCAGTTGAAGGGATTCCGCGTTCCGGGATCGCGATTCCGTCGCATCCCGCGCGAAGCCCTCTACAAATTCATGAAGGACAACGGCATACCAACCGATGCCCTTGAAAGCGGCAAGCGGAAGGTGCTGTTGGTCGACGACGATCCGGACCTGGTCGAAGTCATCAATAAGGCCCTCGACGACGACGGTCGCTTCGAGGTCCGCATTGCCGCCAACGGCTTTGACGCGGGCATGATGGTCAAGGAATATCGCCCTGACCTGATCATCCTCGACGTCATGCTGCCGGACATCAACGGCAAGGAAGTCTGCCAGCGCGTCCGCGCCGACACGACGCTCGAAGACGTGCGCATCATCTGCATCAGCGGCATGATCGAGGAAGACAAGATCCAGGAACTCAAGCTTTCTGGAGCCGACGACTTCCTGCACAAGCCGTTCATGGTCGAGGAATTGATCGACCGCATGTGCGTTCAACTGGAGATCGAGCCGGCCTCCGCGTCGGCCTGATGCCTCCGGGCAAATGGCTTGAGGCTTGAGGAACGGCGCTCGCGGGAGATTGCGCGAGCGCCGGGCCTCAAGCCTCAGTCCGCATTCGTGACCGCCGTCACGGAAGATGGAGCTACCGGTGCGAGCGTCCGAACCGGGCGAGACCGCGATCAACCTGCCCTGGGTCTCGCCCAGTACGGCATCGTTGGTCGCGCTGGCTCGCACCGACTCGGCGGAAGTTTGGCCGGCGATCCGCACTGATCCCGGCGCTGTGCTCCTGCTCGCTCGACATTTCCCGGCGAGCCCCGATCCCGTCATCCCCGATTCGATCTTCCAATCACCCAATGTATTGGAAGACGCGGTGCGCCTGCTTAGGGAAGCGCCGGCCGCGACGGTCGATTGGTCGAAAACGGATACATATCCGGTCCACCAGGCAGCCCTGGCGTGCGCATCGCTGGCAGAGGCGCTGGCACGGCGCGCCGGAAATTGTGATCCGGCATGCTGTTGGGTCGGCGGATTGCTGGCGCCCTTGGGCTGGTTCGCGGTTTGTGCCGTCGATCCGGAGGCGGCCGGCGATTGCCTGCGGCTGCCGGTGTATGCGGACCATCTAATCGAAGCCCAACGCGAACTCTGGCGGCTCGATGCTTCGGCGATCGCTCGCCGCCTGGCCCGTCGATGGCGGCTGCCGCTCTGGCTGGGAGCGGTCACCGGGTATTTGAATCTGTCCGCGAATCTGGCCGAGAGGGTTGGGGCGAGCCAGCGGCTATTCGAAGTCGTCCAATTGGCAGTAATGCTGGCGGCGACCAACGGCCACGATCTGGGTTTAACCGTCGGCACGGAGTATTCCGCTCTACTCGGTTCCCTCGGCTTGTCCGAAAACGATTTGCGTCGAATCGGCGGCGAGTGGCTCGGCAAGTCGCAGCAATCAGCCCCCGTCGCACAAGCCGATCCGCACCCGGCGCTCCTGCCGGACCTGCTCGCACTATCGATTGACAAGCGCAAGCTCGCCGCCGGTCCGTTCGCGAACCGAATGGAAGACGAAGTCGATCGCCTCCAGGAAGCCCTCGCTTCCCAACAAGCTTCCGAAGCCAAGCGCCTCCAGAAGCAGAAGCTGCGCTCGCTGGCGGAATTCGCGGCAGGGGCTGGGCATGAGATCAACAACCCGTTGGCAGTCATTTCCGGGCAGAGCCAGTACCTGCTCGCCCGCGAAAGCGACGCCGACCGGCAAAACGGCCTGCGTTCGATCATCCGACAGACCGAGCGCATCCACTTGATCCTGACGGAGTTGATGCAATTCGCCCGCCCACCCCAGCCGCAACGTCAGGACATCGAGCTGCGACCGCTCATCAGCGAAGTCGTTGCGAAGTACCAGGCATTTGCGACGGAACAAGGCGTTCGGCTCGAGTGGTCAGACTCGACGGAACTAGCGGAGGCACACGTCGATCCGTCGATGATTCGCACGGCCCTGGGCTGCCTGGTGCGGAATGCCATCGAAGCTGCGCCCAGAGAGGGGTGGACTCGGGTCAGCTTGGAGCAGGAAGACGGAGCCTGGCGGATCATTGTCGAGGATAATGGTTCGGGACCGGCGGCGGGTCGGCGGGAGCACATGTTCGACCCCTTCTATTCGGGACGAGTGGCGGGCCGCGGCCGCGGACTCGGACTTCCGACTGCGTGGCGGCTTGCTCAAGAGAATGGCGGCGACGTGCGCTACGAACCAATCACCGGCTCAGTTGCCCGCTTTGCCCTATCTCTCCCGTCTTGCCTACACGGCAAAATTCCACGGGAAAATGTCTCGGAATCGCTGCGAAAAAGCGCCTGATCCTTGCATTTCGCGATTCGTTTCTGTTAGGATCATCGTAGTCCATCCCAATTATCCCCACCGTCCGAGCCGGTCATGAGTGCCCGCCTCGCGACCACGGTCTGGCAGGGCCTTGGCCATCTGGTATTGCCCGGCGTTTGCCTGGGCTGCCATAGGTTATTGCCGCCAGACTCACGCGACTTTTGCGCCCATTGCTTGCAACAAGTCACGGAAGATCCGCACTCGACCTGCCCACGGTGCAGTAGCACGGTCGGACCGCATTCCGACCTGAGCGAAGGGTGTCCGCAGTGCCGAAATGAGGGGTTTGCTTTCGAGTTCGCCGTCCGGTTGGGTGCGTACGATGGTTTGTTGCGCGATTTTGTGCTTCGGATGAAGCATGCCGGCAATGAGGGACTGGCGGAGGCGGTGGGCGAGGCGTGGGCAGAGCGATCCGAGGCTAAAGTCCGGGAATTTCGGGCTGATACTGTTATCCCAGTGCCGCTGCACTGGCGACGGCGCTGGCGGCGAGGGTTCAACCAGAGCGAGTTGCTCGGAAAATGCTGGTCGCGCCGATTGAACATGCCGTTCCAACCGCGCTGGCTGAGGCGCGTGCGGCCAACGGCGATGCAGTCGTCTCTCTCGCCGACGGCTCGGCGTGAGAATGTTCGAGCGGCGTTTCGGGCGATGCGGTGCGCAAAATTGAACGGCCGGCGTGTATTGTTGGTGGACGACGTGATGACGACGGGAAGTACCTGCCACTCCGCTGCCAAAGCTCTGAAGGATTCAGGTGCCAGCTCGGTAGTCATTGCAGTGCTTGCTCACGGACACTGAAGGCGATCGAGCCACAAAGCTTTGCTGATCGCGAAACTTTAGCGGAAGGTTGAGTGTATGGCCGCCGTATTGGGCAAAAAGGGCGGTCTGGGCAGAACGACGTAAAAGCAACGATCAATTGAGTTTGGAGCGTCTTGACAATCGGGGTGAAGGCGGAAACTCCAGCGGAATGAGATTTGCATCAAGTTCGGTTGACGGACAACCGGACATGGGACAGAGTCAAACGGTTGCCTGAATTCCTCAAGTCATTCGTGGACGAATGATCGGAGGAGACGGACGACCGATACCAGGGGACCGACAACATGTTTCGCTTCAGCATGCCATTGCTGATGGGCGTTTGTTTCCTTGCGCCGCTGGGGGCGGCCGATGGACTTCCAGCCCTATTTGACACACAGTCACACGACTTCGGTAACGTGGCCATCGGGACCATGTTGCACCACGATTTCAAGATCAAGAACACGACGAACCAGACGCTTCACATCGCGAATTTGCGCGTCTCGTGCGGTTGCACGACCCCCTCGACGCCCAATGCCACGATCCTTCCGGGCGAGACCGGCACCGTCCACGCTCAGATGGATAGCCGGCGGTTCTCGGGAGCCAAGTCGGTCACGATCTTCGTGCTGTTCGACCAGCCGTACACGCAAGAAGTCAACCTCGTCGTCTCCGCCTACGGCCGGAACGACGTCGCCGTTTCGAATCCTGAATCGTTGGAATTCGGACGCATGCGCAAGGGCACGTCGCCGGCGTTGACGACCAACGTCTCCTTCGCGACTCCACTCCGCATCACGCAAGCCGCCGCCGATAGCGGCTACGTCAAGGTGTCATACCAGCCCAAGCAGGATCAATACGGCGGCGTCACCTATGCCCTGACCGCCACGATTTCGCCGAAGCTCCCGGTCGGCAACTGGTACACCGACGTTTGGGTCAACACCGAGAACGGCAGCCGCGTTCGCATTCCGCTGACGGTCGTCGTCGAGCCGTCGCTGACGATCACTCCAGGCGTGGTCGAATTCGAAGCGACTCCGATCGGTCAGCCGGCCGAGAAGAGCATCATCGTGAAGGGCGATCATCCCTTCCGGATCCTCGACGTCACAGGCGGCGGCGACACGTTCACCGCCACCGACAAGACCAGCGAACCGAAGACGACGCACGTCGTTCGTGTGACGTTCAAGCCGGGCAAGGAAGGCAACTTTGTCAAGAACCTCCAAATCGAGACGGACCTGAAGGATCAGAGCCGGGTCCAGCTCGCCGTCAAGGGAACTGGCATGAAATGAGCCGTTGATCGAGGTCGATCAAGGCCCATCAAGCCCGCCGCGTGTTGAAGATGTTCTTCGACGCGCGGCGGCTTGCTTTTCAAGGTGGCCCCTCGCTCCGCGAGGGATTCTCTTCTTTTGAAAGACAAGAATCCCTCGCGGAGCGAGGGGCCACCTTGACTGGATTTGCGCGAGAGGCCCTCCAGAATTTTTTTTCTTGCCCTCGCTCCTGTCCGCTTTCCGCACACTTGCTCCATCCGTCCGCCGGCGTTGCGCCGTTTTTTTATTTTTTTCGTGGCGCCGATCCTTCTCGTCCGATTCCCTCGCTCGTCCATTGCCCAACAACACAACGCTCGCCCGATTACTCATCACGGCTCGCGCTCCAATCTCGGAGTGTCCGCTTCTCGCGCCAGCCCTGGGCTTCGACGCATCAAGTCCCGAATAGTTCCATCAAATTCTCTTTCCTTTTGTCTTTTTCCTTCTGTCCATTTCTTTGGCTTTCCTGCCGCGAGTGAATCCTATCGCTCCAGTAGCGCCGGCATCAAGCAGCCCGACTAGACTCTGGCGCGCTCAATGAACATCTTGTTCAAAATCGCCAACATCGCCTTTGGCAACTTTAGCGCCAATATCGCTGGATTATTCACCCCGAACGGATGACAGAAAGTAGCCTGGACGTCGAGCGCAGCGGAGACCCCCGGATCAAGCATGCTCGCAAATGTGAAGCGCACATCGTGCCGTGTACAATGCCCATCAACACTAAGGAGAAATCGCAAATGGCAAGAAAACGGGTCGGCTACTTTGGATTGTCATCACCCGCCCTGTACGACTACAAAACGCCGGCGCCTCGCGCCTCGTCGGACCAGATGAGTTCACCAAATCCAATTATTGAAGGTGTATTCGGGTCAATGCTCCTCTACGACGAGCTTTGGTTCCTTTGCGAGAGCCTATGCCCAGCCAATATGCGCGGCTTGCCTTATGTTCGCTTCGTCGATCAAATGGATGCCAATTTCAGGTTGGATGGCAAAGCATTATCGACGCCAGAAAATGCCTTTTCCGCAGAAGCCCTGGCTGCATATCGCGAGGCGAGTCAGCTTTACTCGACTATTCGCGAGCAAATTGGGGTCACGTTTCCGGCCGCAGCTGATAACCACACGCATGGCTTATCGATCAACGGTTCAGTCTTTTCCGCGAATTCTTGGAGGGTTGACAACGTCTTGCTAGACCTGCAGGCGGTCAAACAGCTGGGGCACGGCGTCGAATTGATCCTCAACAGCTTTACGGCCAGACTGTTTGATACGCAGGCTGAGCAAGCCGCGAAGATGCGATTAGCGGAAATGCTTGTCCTCAATAACATTCCCAACTACTTGACGCCACAAGGGCCCTATCACGAATGCATTGAAGACGTACGCAATGACACATTTCTCAGTGACTTTCGAAAATGGATTGCAAACACCAAAGTGCCGATTGCTCCATCCGAACTTCGCGAACAGAAAGAAAAAGTAGAACGAAAGCTGGAAGAGTCCGAACGAGACGTCTTCGTAAAGTACTTGGCGCCATCCACCGGGTACAAGACACTCGGCAAGACGATGATTGGCATGGCAGTCGGCATGATCCCCGGAGGTGGAGCGGTGACTGATTTGGTGGAACTTGGCGGCCAATTGATGGATGAAAAGGTAAAGCAGGAAATTCGGTGGCAAGGATTTATCGCGTCAGCGCGGGGCAAAGTCAAGGATGCCATTCGATAGACCGTTCCTTGGACAATCGGACGCCATTTTACTTGTAGGCGTTCTCGATTATTGTCTTTCTGGCAATGTGCCAGGAGTGTTGAGAGATCATCCTCATCGGATAGCCCTCGCAAAAGGCCGGATGGCTTTGCCATCGCTTTTGGATGGCCATGTGCGGGATTCCAACCCCCAGCTACGCGTCGCACGTCTAATTCGAATTGCTGTCGAAGACATGGCCATCCAAAGCGATGGCCATGCCACCCGCCGAAGGTTTCTCCTTTGTTGAGCACAGGTATTGCGCACGAGCCGGCGAGAAGAGGTGACCCACGATCAACATGACAAAAGTGGGTGTCGCAGCCCATTTGCGGCCCTGCGAAATTCAGCGAGGAGCGGACGCAACTCGTTCGAACTCGATCAGGACTCTCTTGTTGTCCTTGGTTGACGTCATGTCATTCGGGTAATCCGTTTGCGTCGGGTCCAGACAAAGGCATAACGCAAATCTGTTTCTCGATTCGTCGAAATCGTAGATCCCGAGGTAGGTTGCTTTCTTGGCCACTGCATTCGAAGACGCGACGCGGAACTGGAATTGACTGTTGCTCCAACGGAGGTTGACGCCATAAGCGCCGCGCCAGGTTTCCTTGCCGCTTTGCAATTCGACAGTTTCGTTCTCGATCGACAGCCGCCATTTTTTGGCATTGTCGGCTGATTCCACGACGCCGAAATACTGCACTCGACTTGCTTGCCACTGTCCCGAGAACGATGCCAGTTCCCGCTTCAACGGCTCAATGAAATAAAGGGCACTGTCTCTGAAATCGATGACGGCCGACCAAAGATAAAGCGACATCGCCCCCAAGAGGCCTTCGAGAGCAACGCCGCCATTTGCCTTTGCTTGCTGACGCCGCACCGAGAAATCCATGACGAAAATGTCGGGGTTGACCAAGGAGAGATTGCCTATTACGAGCGAGTCCAGAAGGGCCGTTCGGATTTTGATTGTATTCGTGCCGGTTGTTTTCATTATTAGAGACGATTCCTTCGTCGTTACTTTAAGTCGCTTCGCGATTTCTTCGTCGATCGACGTGTACGTTGCCCCGGTGTCGAGCATCAAATGAATCGGCGTGCCATTCGCCGTGCAGTCCGTGAGCAGTTCCGAGGTCGCTTTGTAGACGATCAAATTGACGGCGTCGTAACCATTTCGGGTCAACTCCCGTCGGATCGAGGAATCCTTGCCCCGAGCGGCCGGCCGCGCCGCTTTTTTGGCTGGATCGAGACAATAAAGACGACTCGTCGCGAAATCGATCACGCACGAGTAACGCGTGAGCCACTCCGCGCCGATCTGGCCGTCGAAGACCATCGCGCCTTCTTTCGTCAGGAGTTCTCGGGAGGCAGAATCATCGGTCAACAACAGTTCGACTTCGGACGCCGGCAAGCCGCCGACCTTGAAATCCTTGCATCGGGCCAGCTGCACTTTGTGTACCGTATTGCCGGCCACAACCGTGCTATCCTGCGTCGGCCCAAGTTGCATTTCCTTGGCGACATCCGTGGAAAGTGAATTCTTGTTGGCGCCGGTATCCACCAGCAGTTGCAACGATCGCCCATTCGCCTTGCACGACAAGAAGAGTCGAAACGTCTTGCGGTCTCGCTTCAATTGAACCACTTCGTAGCTATCCCGAATCAGCGCTGTCTCCATCGCTGACGAAGCCGTTGCGGGCGCTGACTCCGGTTTCGTCGGCGGGTTCTGCGCGAACGCCGGCATCGCGCACAACAACGCGGCGATCATTGAATACTCACGGTGCGGCACGATCTTCTCCCGGGTTAACCAGTCAAGTCTTTGCTTGAGCAATCCGCGCCGACAGAAGCGAAGCTTTGAGAACTTTGGTCCGCAAAGCGACGTGTTCGGACAGGACACCGCAGCGAAGGTACGCCATCACTGCTTGTCGGCGGGCGGCTTGGCGATCATGCGTTTCTTGAAGTCGGTCTCGATCTCGCCAAAACTCTTTTCGTAACGATCAACGGCCCACTTCAGCGCGTTCAAGAGGCGCTTGGCAGTATAGAAGTTCATAACAATTCGATTGTTGATTTTCACGGGTTCGGGGACGGTAGCCGTCTTTTGCTGCATGTTCAAACCGAAGTCCAGGACGAGCTCTTCGGGTGTGCCGGTGGCTCGAAAGAAATTCGTGTACGTCGCCGAAACGTTTTTGGCGTCTGAAGGCACACCGGATGCGGTATCCGTTTGCTGGGGAGCCTCTCGCTGCGAATAGGCACGGGGATTCATCAACGCTATGGTGACGGCGAGAATGGACGCCGAAACGGCAGTCCGCTTCCACCATTTGGACCGTCGTTCAAGACGTTGCAACCGAATTTCGAGATTTTCAATTTTGGCATCGATTGACATGGTAGCGCCTCGAGTGAATGCGGGTGTGAATAGCGTAGCGGGAATGATTCTCGATAGCCGCCACGGGGACCTTGGGCCATCGGATGCAACACCTTCGGTGTTGAAAACGGGAAGGCGGGAATGGGTTTGGGGTGCGATCGCGTTCCCAGGGTGCGCTCGCAAAGCCTCGCGACCGTGGGCTATCGGATGCAACACCTTTGGTATTGAAAAGGCGCGGAAATGGACGGCGGTGTGTGTCTTGCACTCCGGGATCGCGGGGCGGTTGGCATCGTCAGAATGAGTCATTCCTTGAGAAGAGTAGTTGCGTCGAAAAAAAGGATTGTGTTACCAGGATTGTTGTTGAGACGGCTCGGGGCGACGAAAAATTTCCCGTCTGGACTGAACGCAATGGGCTGCGACACAACTCCCTCTTTAATCCGCGCCAAGATTCGTCCGGTCGCCACTTCCACGAACGTCACCCTTCCGGAGAAGTCACACGCGGCAAAGACTTTGCTGTCGGGACTAAACGCAAAGCCATCGATTCGGTTTTGGACAGGGAATTTTGTCTTGGGTTTGCGATTCCTCACATCCCAAATCATGACTGTCGAATAGTCGTGCGAAGGGAACTTCCGATTCGGACCTCCGTAACCGAGCGCATAGTAAGCGCCGTCGGGACTGAAACCGCTGTATTGGTTGTTAAACGTCAAGATGTTGGAGTTCTTGAGATCGGTGAATTGTTTCGCCTGAATATCCCAGAGAATCGGATTATCGCCTGAGACACCGAACGAACCATTCGTGGAGGCCGGCACGCGCCAGACAAAGGCCATGTATACTGTTTTGCCGTCGGGGCTCAGATCAATCCAGCCCGTTGTGACCGACGGTAACGTCGCCAATTCCTTGTTCGTCACTACATCGAACAGTTTGGCATTGTTGGCCCGTTGCGGCAGCGTCCAGATGGCAACGGTTTTCCAATCCGCGCTGAACGTCGCCTGCCGAACGGATTCGTAGCTGAATTTGGAGGGGACTCGGTTCCCGGTCGCCAAATCCCAAGTTCGAAGAGCAGCCTCCGTGTCGCTGTTGCCCGAAGCCGGTGCAAGCAATTGTTGTCCATCCTTGCTGAAGTAGAGACGCATCGCCCGCTCCTTCGGGTCGAGCTTGATCTCGACTTCCTGTTTCTTGGATTGGATGTCCCAGACCCGGATACTGCGGCTGTCCACGGTCGCCAGGCGTTTCCCACTCTGATCGAAGGTGATGACATAAGTTCGTAACGGAAGATTGTTGAGCTGGTCAACTTGTTTGATCTTGTCGTCACCTCGAGCCGCATTCGCCGGACCGAGAGTGCAGAAGATGGCGAGTAAACACCAGGCAACCCGGCGCGCAATCAAGGTCGGTGACATCGTCTTCTCCTGCTGCATGTTCCCCCGCCGTGAACTCGGCTCGGACGGGAACACGACCGGACCCAGTCCGCGAGATACTCGTCAGGATCGAATGCGTCCGAAGCAGTTCGGATGTGGGAAATTATCCGTCAAGATAGTGTTGCAATGACTGCGCCGCAAGGCGTTTCATTTCGATCTGATCGACGCTGATTCATTCGATCTATTTCAGCGACGATCCCTCAAGGAACTGCCGAACTTCGGGATTCTGTTCACGGAGTTTGTTGAGGGCATCGCGGATTTGCGGGGTTGGGTCGATGGGCGTGGGGTTGGAGGCGGTGGCTGGGTTTCGGATCAGCGCTGGGAGGTCCGCGGGGAGTTGTTTGACGGTGGGCGAGGGGCCAGTCAGGTCGATGAGGAAGAGGCGGCCGGCGTCGGGGGAGTAGGTCTTGCCGTCGAAGACGAACCTCTCGGTCGGGTCTTTGGCGGAGACGGCATACTGGGCTTTGAAGCGGCGGCCGTCTTTGAACTCCGCGGTTGCCTCCGTGGCGATGTCCCAGTCGTCGTCGCTGAGCCTTTTGTCGTGGTGCGAGTAGTTTTTCGATGGAGTTTCGGGCGGATAGTGGAGCAGGAGCATGAAGACCGGCTTGTTGTAGGCCGGGGGCTGGGAGGGCCAGCCGACGAAGGCGGTGTAGCTGTCTACGGTCCACCAGAAGCCGCCCGAAATTTGGCCGGAGGATGAGGCCCTTCCGAACTCCGCCAGCGCCGCCTTGCGTTGATTTTCGATCAGGACCCAAGCGCCGTACGCAGAAGCGGCGAAGGCGGCGAGCGCCACGAGTAGAAGCAGTGGACGCTTGAACGGATTCGCGTTGCCCATGGCACGACCTCCGACGGGAAGTAAGACGACGGCGATATTGTCGGATTGATGTCGCGGTGGGGCAATACGGGAACGCGGCGGTGGATTGGCGTGTCGCGCGGGTGCCTCAAGTGGGCGGCATGGTCAGAGTCCGCGCCGACGAACTGGTTGTAACTCTTCATCGAGCGGTTGATTCGGTGCGGACGTAGAGTCTACTTGGTCATCGGTGGTTTGAACACCTCGCGGAAGGCTCGCAGCGCGGCGGGGTGATAGATCGTTGAGTGTTTCTCCTCCGGCATCTTTTCGTAATGCCAATGGACTCCGGGGAGCGCGTTCTTTGCAAGGGTGTCCGCGAATCGTTGCATGATCTTCGCGTTCTCTTTTTCGTCGCTGCTCGCAAAGTACAGGGCCTTGTTCAACTTTGGCCACGAAGTCAATTGCCGGCCCGCGTCGTTCACCAGCTTTTCTTTGTTCCACCAAAGACTGGGATCGAAGGCGATATAGGTGTCGAATAAATCGGGGGCGACGAGAAAAGTCTCGATGACGAACAGGCCGGCCAGGGATTCGCCCACAATCGCCGTCTCCGCGGTCGTGCGGTAGCGGCGCTTCACCTGCGGCATCAACTCGTCGCGGATGAATTTTCGAAACGCGCCGGAAGCGCCGACCTTGGGTGCGATTTTCTTGTCGGCCTCGCTCTCGGTGGGACCAGTCAGGTCGCGCCGGCGCTGGGTGTTCTCGATTCCCACCAACAGGAACGGTCGCATTGTCCCGTTGCCCACCGATACTTGCACCAGACCGGCCACGTGCAGGAAATCCTCGGCCATGCCGCCGTCGGGCATGTAGAGCACGGGGACGCGCAGATCGGACGACTCAGCGTAGCCCGGCGGCATGTAGACGTTGATGCGACGTTTTTCGCCCAGGATTTTGGAGTCGATCGCGAATGTCTCGCCGATCACCAGCGGCGCGGCCTTGTCATCGGCATTCGCCGGCGCGCCGAATGGCGGCAAGAGTATCGACGCGAGGGCAAGGAGCGGGATGCGACGATGAATGATCGATCGGTGATGGGCTGAGGGGATGTGGGCGTTCATGGTGTCGTCGACCTTGATCCGGAAGGTAGTCGGTTTGGGTGGCATGGCCATCGCTTTGGATGGCCATGGGCGTGATTCCAACTGGAGCGACGCGTCGCAATTCTTATTGAGTTTATTGTCGAACACATGGCCATCCAAAGCGATGACCATGCCACCCGGCGAAATCGAAGAATTTGATCCAACGCGGTTGGTGTAGAAACTGGCTCTACGCGCGAAACCAGGGTAAGCTCACAAACCGGTTCCATCAATCCGTGGCTTTCGCGGCAACGGTTCTTGCAATCGTCGAATGGGGCTGGTAACTTAGCCTCTCGTCCCACCCGCCGATTGCCAAAACTCCTTGCCGTTTGTGGCATCGATCAACTTGAAACACCGACGTGAGACCACCATGAGTGAGCAACTTGATAACGCGGATAATTCACTGGTTCCGGCTCGTCGCCCGCTGGGAATTGGTACTCCTTGGCATGGGGTGCGGCATCATCCCGTTGTATCAGCGTTTTTTGTTGTCAGCGCGATCGTTGCGGGCTGTGCTGTTTGGGTCATTCTCGCTCCGCCTAAGACGAGAACGCATGTCGTTTTTCAGGTGTCAGCCCATTCCCAGGCATTGTTGAATCCCACCGGCGACGACAAGGCCGACTTCCCACTCTATTGCCAGGTGCAAGCGGCGCTCGTCAAGAGTCGTGAAGTTTTGAATGCCGCGCTGAATCAGCACGGGATCGCCAACCTCGGAGTGATGAAGAACCAGACCGACCGAGTCGCCTGGCTGGAGAACAATCTGCAAGTCGATTTCGAACAATCGTCGGAGCTCATGCGGGTTTCCCTGGTGGGTGACGACAGCGACGACATGAAGGCGATCCTCGACGCGATCAAGACTGTCTACATCAGGGAAGTTCTGTCAAGAGACTCGATGCAACGGCTGTCAAGGCTGCGGCAGTTGGAAGATGTCCAGCGGAAATACACCGTGAATCTCGATGACTACAGAAACAAGCTTGGCCGAATCGCCGAGGATCTCGGGTCCACCGATCCAGCCAATCTGGCTCTCAAGGAGAAATTCGCTCAGGAGCGGATCGCACTGGCGCAGCGAGAGCTTTTGCAGATCGAGTCCGAGATGCGCCGGGCCACCATTGAAGCGAAAAAACTTGACGAAAAGCTGAAGAACCCGGATCTGATTGAAATGCCCCAGGAATTCGTCGATGCCGAGATCAACAAAGATCAACGCTATAGGCTCTTGGCGGCGAGCCAGGCTTCGCTTGAAGAATCGATCAAGAAATTGAAGTCCGAAATCGGGCCTGGGTCCCGCCCGGACGCGCTCGCCGGCCGGGAAGAAGAGCTTGCCAAGGCGAAAAAGAATCTTGCTGAATTTGCCGACAGCATTCGACCTGCCGTGATCGCCCGGATCAAGGAAACGATGGTCGTCGAGAACAAGCGGTCGCTCATGAAATTGCGTGATCGGATGGCCGTGTCGAACGATCTCAAGAAGGAAATCGAGGCCGATCTCGCCAGATACGCTCTGTCGCTGCATCGATCGGTCGCCGGCCAGATCGACCTGGAAGCGATCCGACGCGACATGGATCGCTTGGAACACACTCGTGATCTTGTGCAGCAGCAAATCGAGGAAGTAAGGCCCGAGCTGGATGCGCCGTCGCGAGTGACCGTCTGGCAGGAACCGGTCGTCGTCGCCGGAGCCCAAAGCAATAACCGGCTCGTCTTTTCGTCGATTGTGCTGGCCGTCATACTCGTGTTCGGCATTGGGTTTGTCACACTGATCGAAATCGCGCTTGCGGGCCGATAGCAGCCGCGTGAGTTATCGGTTTTTGAAGTGTGTTACGAAAGTCGCTTGCGGAAGCGGAGCGTGGCGAGGGTGACGAGCACGATCGCCATGCACCAGAGGATCAGGCAGTGCGGCCACAACTCCGCCCAGCCGGCACCGCGGAGGATCACGCCGCGGGCAGCGTCGACTTGCCAGGTCGTCGGCAAAATCCAGGAGATTTGCCGGAAGATCCAGGGCATCGAATCGACCGGGAATATGTAGCCGGAGAGGAAGATGCACGGCATGACGGTGCCGATCACCATCTGTGAGGCGGCGTCGCGCGTGCTGGCGCGAGTCGAGATCGTCAGACCCAGAGCAAGACAAGTTAGAGCAAAAGGAATCGCGATCACGAGGAGCGTGAAAAAGCTGCCGTGGATCGGGACGTGAAACACCAGGCGCATGAAGGTGGCGATGCCGGTGAATTCGATGAACGTCAGGGCGAAATAGGGCAGCATTTTTCCGACCATCACTTCACGGGCCCGCACCGGCGTCATGAACATTTGCTCGAGCGTGCCCATTTCCTTTTCGCGCACGACGGCGTTGGCGGTAAGCATCGTTGCCATCATCTGGCTAAGGACGACCATCAGGCCGGGGATGAAGAAATTGGGCGAGCGCGTGTCCGGATTGAACAAGACGCGCGGGCGCGAGTCGATCGGCAGCGGGTGTTGGCCGAGCACTTGCTTGAGCGATTCCTGAAGCGCGATGGCATTGGCGACATTGACTGCCTCACCGGCGACGCTCGATTCGGAGCCATCGACCATGATGAGGACTTGAGCCGTCTGCCCGCGCTCGAGTTGGCGCGAATAATCCGCGGGAATCTTGATCGCGACCTTGGCGCGGCCGGTGACGATGGCGTCGTACATCTCCTGGTCGTTGTTCACCTGGCCGACGAAGTTGAAGTCTTCGGAATTCTCGAAGCTTTGCAGCAATTGCGCCGCTTCCTGGGTGCCGCATTCATTCAGTACGACCGTGCGGATGTGGCGGACGTTGGTGTCGATGGCGTAGCCAAGCATGAACATTTCGACGAGCGGCAGAGCGAGCGCAAAGAAGAACGTGACCGGGTCGCGGCGGATGTGGACCGTCTCCTTGCGGGCGACGGAAGCGATTCGTTGTAATGATCCGCCAAACATAACGGAGACTCGGGGGAGTTCGACCTTTAGTCAGCTTGGGCTCGCGCCAGCGTGACAAATACGTCTTCCAGGCTGGGATCGGCCTCGTGTACCTGATAGTCATTCAAGCCCAAATCGGAAACCGAATAGGGAGCGTCGACCAGAACATGAATGGCCTGGCCGAAAATCGTCGCCTCGCGCACGCCGGGGCGATGGCGCAGGGCTTGCAATAATTCCGAGGACCGCGGGCCCACGATTTCGAGTCGAGCCGTGCCCGACGGGGTGACGCTCGGCTCCTTTTTAAGCTCGTCCGGCGTACCGAAAGCGAGCAAGTGGCCCATATGGATGTAGCCGACTCGGTTGCAGCGCTCGGCTTCGTCCATGTAATGCGTCGTGACGAAGAGCGTCACGCCTTCGGCGGCGAGGCGAAAGAGCAGGTCCCACAGATCGCGGCGGGCGACAGGGTCGATGCCGGCCGTCGGCTCATCCAGGAAGATCAAACGCGGTTCGTGCAGCATGGCACAGACGAGTGCAAGCCGCTGTTTCCAGCCGCCCGAAAGCCGGTCTGCCCGCCGGCCCAGATACGGCGCGAGCCCCGTCAGCTTGATCAACGCCTCTTTTCGCTCGCGCTGTTTGGCGGGCGACAGGCCGTAGATGCCCGCGTAGAAATTCATGTTTTCGGTGACGGTCAAATCGCCGTACAGCGAGAACTTCTGCGACATGTAGCCGATGGAATGCCGAATCGTTTCGGCGTTCGATTCGACGTCCTGACCCAAAACGATTGCCTTTCCCTCGGCAAGCGGGATGAGGCCGCACATGGCCCGGATCAGCGTGGTTTTGCCTGAGCCATTGGGGCCGAGCAGGCCGAAGACTTCGCCGACGCCAACACTCAGCGAAGCCCGATCGACTGCCGTGAACGCGCCGAACTTGATCGTGGCATCGTGGACGTCGATGGCCAGATCGGTCACGGCGTCCCCTTGAGCGGAATATGGACTTCGGCAGCCATCCCAGCCTTGAACACGTCGGCGTCGTCCACGCGCACCTTGACCGCGAAGACCTGGTGCCGCCGCTCGTCCAGGCTCTGGACGTTTCGCGGCGTGAATTCGCTGATGGTCGCGATCTGGATGACGGTGCCTTTGAATTTCCGGCCCGGATAGGAGTCGCACGTCACGTCGACACCATCGCCGCGGTGAATCTTGCCCAACCTCGCCGCAAGATCGCG
>Ga0207086_1005_pt1 | contig 38278 bp, 29 predicted proteins | sample Alteio_BWMinHeat_54_FD_153540 | JGI IMG/M metagenome (GOLD analysis project Ga0207086, IMG submission 153540) | Enriched cells from forest soil in Barre Woods Harvard Forest LTER site, Petersham, Massachusetts, United States -... | ecosystem: Environmental > Terrestrial > Soil > Temperate forest >... | reverse complement strand
GGCTTGTCGAGCTTCGTTTCGATGGAGTCGAGCGAAATCTCCTCGGAGAGTTTTTGAAATCCCTCTTCGTTGAGCTCGATCCCATTCATATTGTAGCGAACCAGGAATTCGTCCAATTCTTCCGCGGACGCGCCTTCCATTGTGTTCAGAAACTGAAAAACCGAAAAGTGACTTTTCTGTCCGGCCAGCATGCGTTTCGCGAGCTTGGCACAGCCTGAAAGACGGTCGGAGAGATTCAACGCTTTTGAAATCATGATGCGCGAGTCTCCGTCGATCCAGTAAGTAGGAGCGGACCCCTGAAAAGCGACCCCCAGGCCAAGTTCCAGCGCGGGCAGATTGCTGGCCGACGCGCGCTCGTTGTAAGAGTTGCAGACGGTAAGAATCTGGCGCGAAAGGATGCACGCTTTCGCCACGGGCCGCGCATAGGCTACGGTCGATTCCGTTTCGAAAATAGCGAGAATGATCGCATCTCCTTCGATAAATACTTTCTTCGCCGAATAGCGGTCCAGAAGCTTTTTGACGGGCTCGTGCAAATTCAGACTGAAGTGTGAAGCGGGATTTAGTCCGCGCGAAAGCAAATCCTGGGTCATGCGCGTGGAGCCGCGCACGTCGGACTTAATGATCACGTGCGAGACGACGTTGTCCTGCTCCGGCCGGGCTTCCTCCGGAAGCACGCACTCGTATAGCCGGTTGTTCAAGCGAGACAGTTCGCGCGCCTTTTCGGTGGTTACCAGGTTGACCCGCTCCATGCAGGTGGTCAGATGTTCGGCGTCATGCAGATCCCTTCTCAAGTGGAGAAAGTCGCCGGCAAATCGCAGTACGAAAGCCTGCATCTCCTCGCGGGAATAGCGGTGTATCTTCTTGGAAAGCTCCTCGATGGCTTTGAGCGACAATTTCTTCGCGGGCACCTGCTTGATGACCTGCTCGACTTGCTTCAGCTCTTCCTTCGAAACAAGTGCCTTGCGGAGCTGCTGCAAGTGCACGGGCGGGCAGTAATCGGCGGCGATGGGCCGGATTTCATAGCTTGCCAGGATGTGATAAAGAATTTCGTGCTGTTCGAGACGGTCGAGGAGCCGCGAGAGCAAACGCGCGCGCGTCGGCGCCTCCGCCTCTCCGGCGGAACTCGCATCGAACAGCCGCTTCGCGTTTTCCGGCTCGTTCAGATATTCACCGAGCTTCCCCGCATGATCCTTCACGAAGAAATCGAGCTTTTGCCTGGCCGCATCGATCTGCGGTCCCAGCTCCTCCAGCTTATATTCCTGATGCTTGAGCCGGAGTTCGAGGTCATTCAGCGATGCTTTCAGATCGGCCGGATCGCCCGAATTCAGGAACTTTGTGAAGAAGCCATCGCCGCGGTCCAGACGCTTGCGCGTGTTCTCGCGCTGTTCCTCGAGGTTTGCGATTTCCCCGCGAATCGCCTGCACTGCTTCCAGCAGCGCGGTGTGGGCCTGGATCGCTTCCGTGTGCGAAGGGTCATGGCTGGGGGTAACGCCGGCCTCGCGGAGGAATTCCTGGAAAAGCGCGTCCATGGCCTCAAAGCGGTCGGGGTCACGCGAATAATTGCCCAGGAGGATGTAATGCTCCAGAAAGAAAACGTCATCTTTCCCGCCGTCGAGGAAAATCAGCCGGTTCTTGCAAAGCTCGTAAAAAGAAACGAAATCTTCGCCAAACAGAGCGCGGCGGGCTTTTGCGATGACGTTGTCTTCCACGTCGCTGACAATCTGCGCCACCTGCTGTCCTACGCGGCGAATGACACCCTTCCGCGCAGACTGCAGCTCCGACAGTCGTGCTTTGATGACGTGCGCTTGCTGGCTCCGCTCGAAATGCTCGCCCCGCTTGCGGATCCATTCCTTTCCTTCGAGGATAAGGTTGGCAAACTGATTGCCCGTTTCGAAGGTCAGAAATTTCAGCAAGCCCATCCGGAAGAGCAAGTCGATTTCTATATTTTTGTGATACTTGGCCTGCGTCAGAGAACTTTGCAGCAGCTCGGAGAGCAGTTTGCGGAAGCCGGCACCGTCCGGTCCTCTCGATGCGCGTAGCTCGATCCCTGGAAGGTAGGTGTTGCTTGTGCTTTGGCGAATAACGTCGAAAAGATACTCGCGCGCCGCCTGAACAAACTTCGGGCTCAAGAATACATCGTGGTGGATGTTATCCACTCCGATTGCCAACGAACCCATAGGGATCGTGACGTTGTAGCTCTTGAGTTCGGTCCGGGCCTCTTCGTTTGCGCTGGGCGCTAGGAGTTCGTTGAGCATCTACTTAGCCAAAAAGAGCTATTTTCACGTTAGCAGCCGCAGGGAGACCGAGCAACAAATCCAGCTGGGCCCGTAACCAGAGAGTAAGGGCGTTGCCGGGGCATTTGATTTCGTAGGGCCTACAGGACGGTGATACGGCGGGCGTCCCCGCCGAGATGCTCCAGGCGCACACGGATCTGCGGCCAGGGAGACTGAAGGGGGAAGCGCTCGGACCACTCCAGAATGGCCACGGAAGGAGTTGCGAAGATATCCTCCATGCCGAGAGTCTCAAAATCATGAAAACTCTCAATCCGGTATAAATCGGCGTGGTAGACCCTGGCGGGCTTGCCATACACGTGAACAAGGGTAAAGGTTGGGCTGGTGACGTCGTCTTCGTTCGCGGCGCCCAGCCCGGAAACGATGCCTTTGGTTAACGTTGTCTTTCCCGTGCCCAGGTCGCCGGTGAGAAGCACGAGAACGGGAGCCTTAAGGCGCTTGGAGAATTCCCTGCCCCAGTTGGTGGTCTCTTCGGCCGAATGCGTAATGATTTCCTCAGCCACCCTTGCGCAGCTCCTCGAGGAGTTTCAGCCGGGCACTGGGTACGGCATCCGCGACTTCGCCGGCGAGGAGGCCGGACAGATCCGTGCCGCGCGTTGCCAACTCCGCGGCCAGACCGTGAAGATAGACGCCGAGGCTCAGCACGCGCGCTCCGTCGTCCTCGCCAAACTGCGCAATAAGCGCCGCGAGGATCCCGGTAAGGACATCGCCCGTGCCGCCCTTCGCCAAGCCGGCATTGCCAGTCGTACTGACAAAGGTTTGCCCGTCCGGGGAAGCCACGATTGTGTGATAGCCCTTGAGGACAAAGTGCGCGTTCCACCGCCGTGCTGCATCAAGCGCCATTGCGAGGCGGTCTGCCTGAATGGCCAGAGTGGCGATTCCGAGAAGCCGGCCCATTTCACCCGGATGAGGTGTGAGAGCCAAAAATCTCGATTGGCGGTCGCGAAAAAGGTCGCCGCTGCCGGCAAAGGCGTTCAGCCCATCTGCATCCAAAATCGTGGGCAGGGGTGTCTCACGAACGACGGTACGAATGAATTTCTGCGTTTCGGGGTGCGTGCCAAGACCTGGACCGATGCCAAGAACGGTCTTGCCCTTCAAGATTTCTCCGAAGCTATTTCCTTCGAGGCTGCTCAAAGCAATCGTGCCTTCGTCAGTCGACTCCAGACTCTCAGCCATGTATTCCGGCTGGCCTGCCGCAACTTGGGGCAGCACAATGTCGGGTGTAGCTATCGTGACCAGACCTGCGCCAGTTCGCAACGCGCCCCGGCCTGAGAGAATAGCGGCGCCGCTCTTCCCGAGCGAACCTGCGACGAGGAGGACATGCCCAAAAATGCCTTTGTGGGATTTGGCGGAACGAACCAGGGGCAACTGATCGAATTCATCCGGCCCTGCCCAGCGAAGCTTTCCCTTTCCAATTTCTTCAACCAGCGCGGCAGGCGAGCCAATCGCGCAAACCTCCAAAGCACCGACTGCGTCTGCATCCTTAGAAAGGAGTTGGCTGACCTTGGGCGCCGTAAAAGTGACAGTCCGGTGTGCACGGAGAACAGGACCTTCCGCACTCTGCCCATCGGAAGGCAGCCCCGAAGGAGTATCCACCGCAAGAATCAACCCGGGACGCGCCGCAGTCCCTTGAGCCGACAGGCGATTGATGTCCTCGATTGCTTGCGCAATTAGTCCGGTGGCGGCGCCGCGCAGGCCCGTTCCCAAGAGCGCATCAAGGATGACCTCCGAATCAGCAACCGTGGGCCATGCGCTCTCCCAAGCAGCTTCATCTTCGATGGCGAGGACTGTATTTCCCGCTTCGAGAAAACGGGCGAGATTTGCACCCGCATCGCCGTGCATCTCCCGCGGATTGGCGAACAGGCACACACGCAGACCAATGCCAGCGGCTCTCAGGTGTCTGGCGGCGACTAAGCCGTCGCCGCCATTATTTCCCTTGCCGCAGAGAACGGTGACGCGCTGTGGCAATCCAGGAGAAAACTCACGCAGAACCGCATCCGCCACGTTTTTGCCAGCAGCCTCCATCAACTGGAGGCTGGGGATACCGTAACGCTCGGTCGTGAGCCGATCGACTTCGCGCATTTCGGCAGCAGTGAGTGCTTTCATGGGAGGTTCACGGCAAGATCAAAGCATCCAGCCGCCACTGACATTGACGACCTGTCCCGTAACGTACTCGGCCTCTTCGGAGGCGAAAAACCCCACTGCCGCGGCAACATCTTCTACTGTCGGCGGGCGGCCGATCGGAAAACGAGCGTCGTGAATCTTGCGGGCCTCTTCCAGCGTCAGCTCGTTTTCATCGATGCTGGAGGGGTTCACGACGTTCACGGTGATCCCATTCTTGGCTTCCTCGAGCGCCAAAGAACGGGACAATGCCACGACCGCGGCCTTGGCTGCGGCGTAGGCCGAGATTTTCGCCTGGCCGAACGCGCGCTCCGCACCGACGGCGCCCAAATTGATGATCCGGCCCCAGCGGGCCTTCCGCATGTGCGGCAACGCGGCACGGCACATGTACAAAACGGTAAGCAGATTCGAGGTAAAGATGTTTTGCCAGTCCTGCAGCGACGATTCCGCCAGCGTGCCCCAGCGAAAATCTCCCACATTGTTAACGATGACGTCGAGCCGCCCGAACCGGTCGACGACTGTCTTGATCAGCTGATCGCAGCGCCCCGCATCGGTGATGTCTGTCTCGACTGCAACGCAATCCGCCCCGCTTGCCTGCAACTGGCGAAGGGTTTGCTGCGCCGCAACTTTATTGGAGCGATAGGCAATGGCAATCCGCGCTCCATCCTGCGCCAGCCGTATAGCAAGCCCGCGACCAATGCCCCTGCTCCCGCCTGTTACCAGCGCCACCCGATTACGAAGCGACATTCATCTCCCCGGCAAAATCTCTCGGAAGGATTTTCAGTATAGCCTAGCCGCAGCGGAGGTACTACCGGAGCCGCGCCACGATTACCGTCATATCATCAGCCTGTTCGGGAGTTCCGGCCCACTCCTCCACCGCCGCCATCAGGGACTCTGCGACCATGAGCGGCGCGGCGCCTTGCACACGGACCGCGGCTTCCTGCAGCCGGCGAATCCCAAATTCTTCTCCGTAAACATTTTCCGGTTCAATCAAACCATCACTGTATCCAATCAGCAGCGAGTCGGGACTTACAGTCAGCGATCCTTCCTCATAGGCGTAGTCTTCCAGGACGCCTAGAACCATGCCGCCTTTATCCAATTGCTGCGAAGCGCCGCTGCAGATCAGAAATGCTGGAAGGTGGCCCGCATTTGTATAGCGCAGCGTTCGCGTGGCGCTGTCATAAATCGCAATGAAGAAAGTCGCGAACCGGTCATCGCCGGTGTTGCGCGCCAGATGCTTGTTCAGCCGCGAAACCAGCTCAACCATACTTAAGCGTTCGCTGCCTTCCGCCAGCATCTGGCTGCGCAGAGCCGCTTGCAGGCTGGCCATGAGAAGTGCAGCGGAGATTCCCTTCCCGGAAATATCCGCGATCGCAATGGCGATATGCGTTGGGCTGAGCTGAATGAAGTCGTAGTAGTCGCCGCTGACGGATCGCGCGGCCTTGCATATGGCTTCGATTTCGACTCCCGGGACCGATGGCAAGGTGCTCGGAAAGAGCTGGTTTTGAACTTCCCGGGCGATGGAAATTTCATTCTCAAGGCGGCGGCGCTTGTTTTCCTCCTCGACAAGATTAGCGATCGAACCGGTCATTTTGTTAAACGATTCGCCCAGCTCACCCAGTTGGTCGCGCTTCTCGATTTGGACGCGATGAGAGAAGTCCATGACTTGCACGTACTGGGTGCCGCGGTATAGGTCGGCGACAGCCCTGGTAATCCGCCGCGTGAGCACAATTCCCGTGGCTAGCGCAGCAGCTTCAATGAACAGGAACACCACTCCTACGACAATGAGCAGCAGGAGGTAAGAGTCCCGTAACTCTCCGAGCGTCGCGAAAATCCTGCGGCTCAATCGCAACGGCCGCGCATTGAATACCGCCAAGACGGGGCGCGACTTCTCCACCTTGCCGTCCTTTGCGACAAATACCGAATCAAAGCTGGATACGACGTTTACCGGAGTGTCGATCCAAAACATGGGGTCCTGCAGCCTGCGGTTGCTCGCCACGATACGATTCGCCACTTTGTATTGTTTACCGCCGGATGAATAGATGACTTCCTTTTGGGCGCTGCCCTCGTACCGCTCCATCAGGTTTAGCTGGATCGCGCCCAGATCCGGCGCGACGGTGCTCAAAAAATCGGAGTTGACCGGCACGCGGAGTGTTATTACGCGCTCGCCGTTGCGATCTGGAATGGCCCGGAGACTCGTCAGCGAAAGCGTATCGCCCTGATGCAATAGTCCGGCAAACGATTTCTTGCCGGGAGCCACGTTGCGAAGGAGCGAGGTATCACTGGAGAAACTGATGCTAAGTCCGGGAAGTTCCTGGTCATGCACTGCATGAGACTGTGCCGCTAGGATGCGCTCAGACTCGCGTTCCTTGACATTGGACGGGAGCGTTTGATGCGCGATGGCAATGTGCTCCGAGATATCCGCGATCATTTCAATGCGGTGCTGGATGTCCTCGTGCAAAAGATAAGCGCCCAACTGGGAATACAGAATGCGGCCGGCCAGAAAAACGAGCGTCACCGTCAATAAGATAGGAACAAACGCGATGAACAAATACGCAACGATCAGGCGGTTGCGCAAACTCCAGAGGAGGCGGTTTCTCCACCAGCCAATCAGCCGGAACAAAAGATAAACGCCGGCAAGAACCGCCAGATATTTCAAGAAGTCGAAAAAGCGGCCATTGAACCCAAAAATGGCGGCCAGCAATCCTCCGGCTGCCACTGCAGTGGAAACCAGATCGGGCCACGTGAGGCGGCTCCAAAATTCCTTAAACTTAGCTCGGAAGGGTGTCATCGTTCCGTCAACGGAAACACTACTTTACCTGAAGAAGTGCCGCCCGCGGAGGAGAAGCACGAGGAAGGAAAGGGGGGCCGAGCGCATGACGCCCGGCCTGCCAAGCATCACTTCACGCCATTGCGGACTTTGCTGTATTTCACGCCATATGTGAAATAAATGACCAATCCGATGATCAGCCAAACAATCAGCCGCACCCAGGTAACTCCGTTCAGACTAGCCATGAGCCCCAGCGAGACAATAATCCCCATGATAGGCACGAAAGGAACCCATGGCGTCCGGAAGGGCCTCACCAAGTCTGGCCGGCGAACGCGCAAAATCATCACCGCCGCACAAACAATGACAAAAGCCAGGAGCGTACCGATGCTCACCATCTGCCCCAGACTGCCAATGGGGACAAGCGAACCGAAGATAGCGGCCCCTAACCCGGTAACTGCCGTGGACTTCCACGGAGTGCGGAAACGCGGGTGGATATCGCCCGCCCACTTCCAGAGCAAACCGTCGTTGGCCATCGAATAAAACACACGCGATTGCCCCAGTAACATGACCAGCATTACCGTGCTTAAACCGGCCAACGCGCCGGCGTTTACAACGTAGCTGCCCCATTTGACGCCCGTTTCGCGAATAGCCAGTGATACCGGCGCACCGATGTTGAGGTGCGAGTAGTGAACCGTTGCGGTTAGCAGCCCCGACACCGCGATGTATAAGAACGTGCAGATCACAAGCGAACCAAGAATGCCAATGGGCATATCTTTCTGTGGGTTGCGTGCTTCCTGAGCTGCGGTCGAGACGGCATCGAAACCGATGTACGCAAAGAAAACAACCGCGGCGCCACGAAGGACTCCGGACCATCCGTAGGACCCAAACGTACCCGTGTTGGGAGGCAGAAACACTTTCCAGTTCGCGTGTGCGATATCAGGGTGCTTCAGAACAAAAGGCAGCGCGACGGCGATGAAAGTCAGCACCGCAAAAAGCTTCACGAATACGATGGCGCTGTTGAAATTCGCCGATTCTTTGATTCCTATGATCAAGATGGTGGTAACCCCAAGGATGGCCAGGAACGCGATCAAGTTGAAACTGGCCGTGGCGTGCGGCAGCGCCGCCAACTGCTCGGCAGGCAAATTGAAAGTAGCCGCCGGCCCCCAGCGGCCATCGACCATGACCCAAAGGGCCCCCGGCACGTCGCAGATCTGCGGCGGCAATCTGATGCCGTAGTCCTGCAGGAACGCTACCAGCGTGCTGCTCCAGCCGCTGGCTACAGTTGCAGCGCCAAACGCGTATTCCAGGATCAAATCCCAGCCAATAATCCAGGCAATCAGCTCGCCGAGCGTGGCATAGCCATAGGTATAGGCAGAGCCCGCGATGGGAATCATCGAAGCGAATTCGGCGTAGCAGAGTCCGGCGAACACACAGCCAGTCCCCGCGAGTACATAGGAGAGCATGATCGCCGGGCCGGCATAGAGCGCCGCCGCCGATCCAGTCAGCACGAAGATGCCCGCGCCGATGACGGCCCCGATTCCCAGGGTGATCAAGTTCACCGGTCCCAGAGCGCGCTTCAGACTGTGCTCTCCCGTATCGCCCGCCTCCTTCATCAAGGTGTCGAGCGATTTGGTTGCGAACAAGGGGTTGCCCATGCAACTCCTCCTTTGGGGGATATCCCCGGTTTCCCCGTTTTTCCGGGTGCGTCCAATTTGGCCTTAGGCATTGTAGGGGCGCAGCATGCTGCGCCCCTACAAGAATATCTACTTATTCCGTGCGTGCGACTTGCGCTGCCCGCCGTGACCACAACAGGTAAACCGGAACGCCCAGAAGCACGATCACCAGTCCCGGCCAGGCGGTCTGCGTCCTGTAGAGCAGGAGAACAAACATGATTGCCAGCGCCGATACGATGTAAAGCAAAGGAACGATGGGATATCCGAACGCGCGGTACGGACGTTCGGCGTCGGGCCGCTTCGCGCGCAGGACAAAAATTCCCGCAATCGTAAGCACGTAGAAGATCAATACGGAAAAAACCACGTAGTCGAGCAGGTCGCTGTAGAGATTGCCATACGTGACCATGCCAGCCGCGTCCACATGTCGCGTCCGCAGCAAAATCAAGACAGCAATCCAAATCCCCTGATACACGAGCGCGGTACCGGGAACACCTCTCTTGTTCAACCTGCCCGTCGACCGGAAAAAGAGCCCATCCCTGGCCATAGCGTAAGAGACTCGCGCACCAGCAAGAATCAATCCATTGTTGCAACCAAAGGTGGAAACGACGATTGCCACCGCCATGATCATCGCGCCGGGGGGGCCGAAGATGGCGTTCAAGGCCGCGCTGGCCACGCGGTCATCGGGAGCGCTCTGAATTTGCACCAGCGGCAGCGTGCAAAGATAAGCCAGATTCGCGAGGCAATACAAAGTGATCACGATGATCGTGCCGAAAGCCATGGAAAGTGCCACGTCGCGCTTCGGGTTCTTCACTTCTGCGGCGGTAAAGCCGATATTGTTCCAAGCGTCCGCGGAAAACAGCGAACCGACCTGCGCCACTCCAAAGGCCACAAACAAGCCAAACGCTCCGCTTGCAGCAGTGATGGCCGGCACAATGCTTCTCAGGAAATTCGCGCCAGGCTCAATGGGCTGCGCGTTGCGAATTGTCCAGAAATGGCTGAAATTCTCGGTTATTGCCCCGGCATTTCTCCCAACAAAAATACCCAAGAAAATCAATCCAAGAAGGGACAGCGTCTTCGCGCTCGTAAAAACATTCTGGATCAGCTTCCCGAGCCGCACGCCCAGAGTATTGATGAACGTCAGGAACACGATCATCAGCACGCCCACCAACTGCTGCAACGAAAGGCTGATCGCGTACTTCGAACCGAGGGCGATGGGGTGAACGACCCATACGTTCGGAGAAATCGCTGGCAGCAAAACGCCAAGATAGCGCGCAAATCCCACCGCCACCGCCGCGATCGTCCCCGTCTGGATCACCAGGAAAAGCGTCCAACCGTAAAGAAATCCCCAGAGCGGCGAGTAAGCCTCGCGCAAATAAACGTATTGACCGCCCGCGTGCGGAAACAGGGCGGCCAGCTCGCCATAAGAAAGCGCGGCAGAAATCGTCAGTAGTCCGGTGAGAATCCAGGTGAGAAGCAGGCCACCGGCAGATCCTGTTTGCCGCGAAATATCAGCCGCCACAATAAAGATGCCCGATCCGATCATCGAGCCCACGACGATCATCGTGCCATCGAACAATCCGATGGCGCGCACAAAGCCAGCCTCGTTCTTCGTATTACTTTGTGGCATGGCGTGCGTCGTATCGGCCATTCGGAGGTGCCTTAGACGGCAGCCGCATCGTTCGCGGCTTCCAGAAGTTCGATATATTGCCGCGCCCGCTGTCCCGGATCGGGCGCGAGGAAGATATCACTGACGACCGCCACGGAATCGGCACCGCCTCGTATCACTTCAACCGCGCGGTTCAGCGTGATCCCGCCGATGGCGACGATTGGCTTGTCCGTCAGAAGCCGAACCCGGCGAATAAATTCGATTCCAACCATTGGATCCGGGTTGGCTTTCGTGGAGGTGGAAAAGACCGGTCCGACCGCGACATAGTCAGCAGACGTAGCAGCAGCGTCCTTGAACTGATCCAGGTTGTGCGTCGAAACGCCCAGCAGTTTCCCTGTCCCTATCACCGAACGCGCAGCTTCCGCTCGCAAATCTTCTTGTCCGACGTGAACGCCGCTCGCTTCCGCGGCCCACGCGACATCGGCACGGTCATTCACGATAAACGTGACACCTTGGGGCACTATCAGGGAAGAAAGCCGCTTCGAGCATTCGAACAATTCGCGCGCAGACGCCCCCTTGTTCCGATATTGAAGCAATCGGACACCCGCATCGACAAGCTTCTGAGCGCACTCTGTCTCGGGAACGGTAAGCAATGCTGCGTCTAATATCACATACAGCCGCGGTAGAACAAGGCGCTTCAACGTTTATTTTCCGTTTGTTCCGAGCAATCTTTCAATAAAGTGCGTATCGAACTTCCCCTCGGCAAAGTCCGGATCCGCCAGAATCCGGCGGTGCAGCGGAATTGACGTCTTAATGCCTTCGATGACGAACATCTCGAGCGCCCGCTTCATGCGGCCGATCGCTTCGGCGCGGTCGCGTCCCTTGACGATCAGCTTTGCAATCATCGAATCGTAAAATGGAGGAATGACGGCGTCGGCATAAGCGGCGGAATCCACGCGCACGCCCGTTCCTCCCGGCGCTTGAAACGTCGTAATGCGTCCGGCAGAGGGCACAAACGTCACCGGATCCTCGGCATTGATCCGGCATTCAATGGCATGCCCGGAGTGGTGAATCTCCCCCGTGGCATCCTCCATCCGTTCCCCGGCGGCAATCCGGATCTGGGCCTTGATCAAGTCCACTCCGGTGACGAGTTCCGTCACGGGATGCTCGACCTGAATGCGCGTATTCATCTCAATGAAGTACATCGAGCCGTCTTCATCCATCAGGAACTCGACCGTCCCCGCGTTGGTATAGCCGATCTTCTCCAGAGCCTTCACCACTTTCGCGCCAAGATCCTTCCGCCGCTTCGCGTCCAGCACCGGCGAAGGCGATTCCTCCACTAACTTCTGGTGCCGCCGCTGGATGCTGCATTCGCGTTCACCCAGGTGGATCACCTTTCCATGCTGGTCGCCCAGCACCTGAAACTCGATGTGGCGAGGGTGCTCGAGAAACTTCTCCGCGTACACGTCCGGCGTGCCAAAAGCCTGCTGCGCCTCGCTACGGGCCGTCTGGTAAGCGGACAGAAGCTCATCCTGCTTGCGCACCACACGCATGCCGCGGCCGCCCCCGCCCGCCGAAGCCTTAAGAATTAGCGGATACCCGATGTGCGCTGCCTCCTTCGCGAGTTGCACTTCCCCCTCGACGATGCCCTCGCTGCCGGGAATCGTGGGCAGGCCAGCGGTCTTTACTTCCCGCCGTGCGCGGTCCTTTTCTCCCATCATTTCTATGATTTCAGGCTTCGGCCCAATAAACGTGATTTCCGATGCTTCGCAGACCTTGGCGAAGTTGGCATTCTCGGAGAGGAATCCGTACCCGGGATGAATGGCATCTACATTCGTGATTTCGGCCGCGCTGATCACCTGGGGGATGTTCAGATAACTCTCGCTGCTCCGGGGCGGCCCGATGCATACCGCCTCGTCCGCAAACCGCACATGGAGCGAATTACGGTCCGCCTCGGAATAAACCGCGACCGTGGATATCCCCAATTCCTTGCAGGCGCAAATGACCCGCAGTGCGATTTCCCCGCGATTGGCAACTAGGATTTTTTGGAACATGGTCTGGCGTGCCGGCTACTTCTTCCGGCTCGGACGGATGCCGAAGAGAGGCTGCCCGTATTCCACAGGCTGTCCGTTTTCCACGAAGATCCGAATGACCTCGCCGGAAACGTCGGATTCAATCTCGTTCATCAGCTTCATCGCTTCCACGATGCAGAGTATTTTCCCAGTCTCCACGTAGCTGCCTACCTTTACAAAGGCCTCCGTCCCGGGGCTGGGAGACTCATAATACGTTCCGACGATGGGGGACTTGACAAGGTGTAGTTCTTCGGTGGGCCGCGCCTCAGGGGCGGGAGCGCCACCAGATGACGCATGGGAAGCTTCCACCGACCCGGGAACGATAATCTCTGGCGGGGCCATCATCCTTGGAACGGAAACCACCACCCCAGACGAGGGCTTGCGCAGCCGTATCCGAAGATCGCCCCTCGAGTATTCAAACTCCTCTAGATTGTGCTCCGTCATGAACTGAAGGAGCTGTTCGATCTGCTGAATTTCCGGATTGGCAAACGACGGACTGGATTTGCTGGGCTTTTTGCGTTTCATGCCTGCTCTAGATCTCAATGAGATCCCGCGGTGCGCGGGTCAGTACTTCCGTTCCGTCGGCGTGAACGGCGACATCATCTTCAATCCGAATCCCCCCGATGCCTGCCAAATACACGCCGGGTTCAATTGTGATTACGTTTCCCGGCTCTAGGCGCCACTTCTGCCCCCGCGCCACCCTGGGATCCTCGTGCACTTCGAGTCCAAGCCCGTGGCCCGTGCTGTGAACGAAGAGATGGTCGAGGTGGTACCCTGCCAGGATTTGCCTCGCCGCCCAATCGACGTCCCCGCAGGCCGCGCCGCTCTTTGCTGCCGCGATCGCTGCTGCCTGAGCCTCCAAAACTGCCTGATACCAGGTCCGAATGCGTTTTGGGGCCCGCCCCACGTACACTGTGCGGGTGATGTCGCTGCAATAGTGGCCGAGTATAACACCCAGGTCCAGCACGACCAACTCATTTTTCCTCAGTCGTTTGGCCGTGGGGCGCGCATGCGGCAGGGCGGCTCTCTCTCCAAATGCGACAATCGTTTCAAACGCCGGCCCCGACGCGCCTTTCTTCCTCATCTGATATTCGATCTCGGCTCCCACCTCGAGTTCTCGAATCCCGGGTTTCAGCAGACCGATTGCTTGTTGCACCATCTCACTCGCCAGGATGGCCGCACGTCGCATTTGCGCGAGCTCTGCCGCATCCTTGCACATCCGGAGGCCCTCCACGTTGCCCAGAGCCGGTATCCAGCCCACTCTCGCCCCAGCCACTTTCCGAAGACTTTGCAGTTGCCCCACCGTAACCTGGGAGGGGTCGAATCCCACCCGGCGGAATCTCGAATCCTTCAAGTGCTGGCCGACGGATTCAAACAAGGAGCCTTTCTGCTGGAGGATGCGAATTCCGGACATCTCTGCACGGCCCTGCACCATGAATCGGCCGTCCGTAATCAGGCTAGTGCCCTTCTGTGAGACGACCAGGGCGCCGGACTCCCCCGTGAATTCGGCCAAGTAATACCAGTTGGCCGGTTGGGTTACCAGCAACGCGTCGATTTTCCTCTCAGAGAGTTTTGAGATCAGTCTATGGCGGCGTCGATGCAATGGTGTCTTCATAAATGAAACGAGGAGACCATAGTCTCCTCGTTTCAGCCCTCAGTTGAAAGAGTAGTTCCTGACTTACCCCGGGATAATTCGCGGAGTCAGGAAGAACATCAGTTCCTGCGACGTGGTCGTAACGCTGGTCCGCTTGAAGAGATGCCCGATCAGCGGCAAGCTGCCCACGAGGGGAACCTGTTGGATGTCCGTGCGCTGCGAAGAGATGATGACGCCGCCAATTACGACGGTTCCGCCATCGGCCACGGTCACCTTGGTTTCCGCCGACTGGGTATTCAGAGCCGGAATTCCCGAAACACGGGGGATTCCGTTATCGATCTGCGTATTCTCCACCAGCACGTCCATGAACACTGTGCCTTCGGCGGTAATTTGCGGGGTGACTTCCAGTTTCAGCACGGCGTCAATGAACTGCACCGAGATCGTGTTATTGATCGTCGTCTGAATGGGGATCTTAGTACCCTGCTTGACCGTTGCCTTCTCGTTGTTCTGCGTGATGACCTTGGGCTTTGAAAGAAGCTTGCCGACGCCCTTAGCTTCCGCGGCGGTAATAAAAAAGTCGACCGCAAAGTTTCTCGAACGGTGGGCAAGCAGCAAACCGCTGGTTGGCGCCCCCGCAGCAAGGTTGGTGACAAAGGGCATTACCGGCGGCGTGGAGTTCACGATGCTGATCGGAGGCGCGGGATTCGTTGTACCGAAGGTACTCTTACCAACGTCAGAGTCTCCGCCGATTATGTTACGTCCGCCTAGCCCCGTACCGGAAAATGCCAGCTGCGTCCCGATATCCCGCGCAAACGAACGCGATGCTGAAACCACGCGCGCTTCGATTTCTACTTGCTGCGACTTGCGATCCAGCTGGCGAATCAGGTTATCGATGATCGGAATGACCGACGGAATGTCGCGAATGATGATCTGGTTCGAACGGTCATCGAACAGAATATCGCCGCGCGAGCTCAGGAACTTCTTCAGCGTCGGCGCCATCGAAGCCGCCTTGGCGTAACTGAGGACGCGGGTCACGGTTACAGGAGCGATCGCTTCGGCTTGCGCCTTTTCCAGATCGCGCTGTGTTTCGGCCTCATTCTTAAGAGTAGCGCGCGTCGCGATGCGCAAAACATTGCCGTTGAGTTGCTTGTCGAGGCTGTTGTTCTGCAACACGATGTCGAGCGCCTGATCCCAAGGAACTTCATCCAAAACGATGGTAAGGCTTCCCTTGACCGCGGGATCCAGCACCACGTTCAGTCCGCTGATCTCGTGAATAAGGCGAAAGAAGTCCTTGAGGTCAACGTCCTTCAGATTTACGGAGATCGGCTCACCGGTATATTTCCCTGCTGCCGGAGACGGAGCCGCTGCTGCCTGGGCCTGCGCCTGCGACGATGTCGCCATCGTCGTGGCCGCCGTGTTCGCCTGTTGTACTGCTTGCTGAGCGGCCTGTTGTGTCGTGGAATCCGGACGAACAGGTCCCTTCTTCTCGCTGAACGATGCCAGTGTGATTGAGGGCTGGGTCAGTTCGCCTGGCAAGGCAAAGCGAGGAGCCGAAATCTTCAAATCCTTCACCGAACGGCCCGCAACCAGGCGGGGCGACGCTGCGTTGTAATGGAATTCCGGCCGCGTCTTCTCAGTCTGTTGTGCTGCCACAGTTGTCATACTTGGTACCGACTCAGCAGGAGTCGTTGATGAAGTCTCGAAGTAGATGATCACAGCTTCGCCGTCGCGTGAAACCTGGTAAGGGGTCGCCGTCGTAAGATCTATAACCACGCGCGCGACATCCGGCCGGTACTGTCCAATGCGCACTCCGCGCACCGGATCGGTTATCCCGGGGATGGCCGTCTTCTGCACCGCTAGCCGCGCTCCAGCAAAATCCAACACCAGGCGATCCGGGTTCTGCATGCGGCCGGCGTGAACGTCGAGACGCCCCTCGCCTTCTACGCGCACCGCCGCCCGTTCCGCCGCTTGGGTTATGGCAACGCTGGAGATGACCGCTGGGGTCACTGTCGCGCCGGCGGGCGACTGTGCAAGCACAGGGCTGCTCGCCAATGCCATGCTTGCAAGGATCAGGTAGCCATGCCGAAGGGCCGGCCAATTCGTCTTCATTGCTGTTCTCCTGGACTGGAGTAAATTCGTTTGTTCACTTGGCGTTCGACGGGCTTTCCGAAAGCATCTTTTCCTTCTTCATGGAAGGAAACGCCATCCATCGAAATCTTTTCCACGCTGCCGTCATACAACCGGTCGCCTTCTCGCAGGAAATACGTGCGCAATTGCGGATTCGAAACCACCGCGATCATCCCATTCGGGGCACGCACGATGCCGTCAAGACGTAGCGTACTAACCTGCAAACCGAGTTTGCCCGGGGGTAGATTCGCCGGAGACTTGTTCAACTGCCGGCCGAGCAGGGATTCAAAGGGGTCACGGCGAGCCAGTTTCACTTCGCTTTCCGCGGCCGCCGGCGCCGAGCCCGGAGTCGCACGCTTCTCCACCGCTTTGACAGCCGGTTTCGCAGGCGCCTTGGCTGCTGCCTTCGCGGTAGGCTTCGCGGTAGGCTTTGCCGCAGGCATTCCTGCGGGTTTGCCGGCCGGTTTAGCAGCTTGTGGTGCGGGCTTGCTCGCAACTGGTGTTGCGGGTTTGGCCGATTGCTGCGCGGGCTTGGTGGCAGCTGGTGCCACTGGCTTGGCCGCTTGCTGTGCGGGCTTGGTCGCAACTGGTGCTGCGGGCTTGGCCGGTTGCTGCGCGGGCTTGCCCGCGTCCTTCAGTGCGGACTTCACACTGTTGGGCGTTGACGGGTTCACCTGCGCCCGCAATCCGGGCGCCGCTGCCGCGACCAAAATCCCTAGTCCGAGAGTTATCGCTGAACGCATAGTTCGCTCATTCCCGCTCAGGGTTTCCCAGCCGCGCCGGCTTGAGGCCTGGCTCCGGTTAACGGAGCCGCACCCGTATCGGCGGGCTTGGTGAAGAATGTTGTTGCCGTGAAAATTCCAGAAACCGTTGTCCCGGGACGCGTCGGGTACTTCGTGCCCTTCGGCCTCTCCGGATCGTCAAACGTTAGGTCGCCCACATTGATGATTCGCGACAAGCGGCCCAGCCTCCCGAAGAAATCCAGGAGATTGAAGTACGGGCCGTCGGCCTGCACCTCGAACGGCATTTCGTAGTGGTACTCCTTGGGAACGATGGCCTGCGCCGTCAAACGCCGGATCTGCACGCTGGATGCGCTGGCCGCTCCCTGCAACAACCGGATAAACTCGTCGGTCTCTTTTTCTTCCGGCACGATGGTTTTCAGCGTGTCGAGTTGCTTCGACAGCGCGTCCATCTGCTGTTTCAATTCTCCGTAGCGCTGCTTGTAAACCTGGAGTTGCGTGACTTCCTGGTTTAGCTTGGTGCGCTTCTGGACGGCGCTGTCCACTTCATCCCGTTCTCGAGCGATCGGAGAACCCGGCACGTAAACGCCCACCAGAACCAGCACAACAGCAACTGCCGCAGCCACCAGGGCCTGCATGATCACGGACATGTCTCGAAATGGATTGGCCATGGCGCCCCCTTATCCTTTCTTCGCCGGCGCCTTGGCAGCCGCAGCGGGAACCGGCGTGTTGGCCGGCCGTGCCTGCGCTGCGGGGGGCGGAGTGATTTCAGCTGAAATCTGGAAAACGTAAGATTGTATTGCCATGTTCTTCTCGTCTTGTCTCGATTCCTTGATTTCGACCTTCTGGAAATACCCGGAACGCTTCAGCGCGGTGATAAAATTTGCCACCGCGTTGATCGACGCGGAGGAGCCTTCCATCGAAAGCGTGTTGCCCTTGCGGATCATTTCTGTGAGCCAAAGATTTTCGGTCCGCGATACCGTGTTGGCGACCATTTCGAGCAGTTCCTGCCCGCCGGTGCGGTCGCGCTGCAACTGCTCGATCGTCGAAACCCTCTGCTGCAAGATCACCTTTTGCTTTTCGAACGACTCGACTTGCAGCTTGGTCTGCTCCAAATCCGTCTTTTGCGCCGTCAATCTCTTGATTTCTGCGTTTTCTTTGTTGAGCTGGTTCTGCCACGTGTAGTAGAAAAATCCGAGAACCACGGCGCCGAGAACCAGTCCCGCCCCGATGAATACCACCGGCAGCGCTGCTCCCGTGTCTACCGGACGCCGTGCGGCCTTCGGTCGAATTTGTCCAAGAAGGTTTATGCGGATCATGGCTAGTCGAAGCTCCTCAGCGCCAGACCTACTGCGATGGCCAGCCGCGGCGCCATTTCGCGAATCTGGTCGTCACTGTGCTTGCCGGGATCGATCAGCACCTTGCGGAAGGGATTCAATTCTTCCACCGGCATGGCGAATTCTTCTCGCAGCAAGTCCACCAGGCCCGGAACACGCGCCGTGCCGCCCGCCACTACGATTCGCTGTATATTTTCGCCGCTCGCGGTTGCCCGGAAGAAGTCAAAGGTCTTTTGAATTTCCAGCGTCAGAATGTCGGAAACGCTGCGCAGTATCTGTTGCTTCTGTTCATCGGTGACGCTCGGCAACGAATCGCCCCTCTTCAAGCGCTCCGCATCTTCAAAGCTGAGGTCCAGTTCCTTCTGCAGCGCGTCGGTATACTGGTTGCCGCCCACGCTCACGTCGCGCGTGAACAACGGCACGCCCCCGCGCACGATATTTATGTTCATGACGCTCGCGCCGATGTTTAACAGCGCCACCGTCTGCCCCGCATCCGGCTCATAATTGACTTCAAAGCAGTTTTGCAAACCGAAGGCGTCGATGTCCACCACCACTGGCGTCTTTCCCGCTTGCGCCAGTACGTTGGTGTGATTCAAAATCTTGTCCTTCTTGACCGCCACCAGCAGAACGTCCATCTGCGAGTCCATCGACTCCAGCAGTTGATAGCTCAGGTTCACGTCCGCGATGTCGAATGGAATGTGCTGGCTGGCTTCTGAAGGAATGCGGTCGTAAAGTTCGTCTTCGGTCATCAACGGTAGCGGCACGCGCTTGACGATCACCGAGTGTCCCGAAACCGATGTCGCCACGTTCTTTGTCTTGATGCGCTGCGCATCAAAAATCTTGCTGATGGCATTCGCCACCTGCGGCGCGTCCATGATCGCCCCGTCTACCACCGTGTCCGGTGCCAGCGCTTCCATTCCGAAGCTCACGAGTTCATAGCCTGCTTTCGTCGCTTTCAATTCCACGGCCTTGATCGAACTGGACCCGATGTCCAGTCCCACCAGTTGCCGGCTCTTTTTCCCCATTCCCAGCATGTCGCGGCCTCTTTCCCTGTTCCTCGCGCCAGACTAGCGGCGCTTCGCGGTCGCCTGGCTCATCTTCCGTTCCATCCAGCGGTCCAGGATCGTTTTACGCAGTTTCCAACGGTTGCCGAGTTTAAACGCGGGAATTTCGCCTTCGGTGATGTAACGGTACAGGGTATCCGGGGAGATGCCCAGATATTGCGACGCCTGCCGTACATTCATCACTTCGCGCGATTCGCTCACGAGGAACGCCACCCCGGCATCCGAACACTTCTCGTATCACGACCGTTCGCTGTTCCCCGCCTGCGCTGCGGACTCTCGGGGAAGCAGCCCGTGAGAGCTTTATGACATTCTACTACTCAGAGCGTCAAGGGAATCTATAGGGCTGTTGTCCTATCAATACGGGTAGTTCTAGGCAATTCGGGGGTATTGACCGGTAGTACCCAATCATATTGTGGTGCATTTGTTACCGCGCCACAATTACTTGTGGTTTTGCGCCTGCGACCCCTGTACTCAGGGACGGTTATTCTTTGCATTCAGCCTCTAGTCACGGAAAAGTACTACTTGTCATTTCCGCTTGCAGTTCCGCTTTCTTCTGTTCCCTCGTGCTAACAGGAGACTTCATACCGCATATCCAATGCAAGCGACGCAGCTCCATCTCAAATTATTTATCACGTCTTATCCAGCGACAGTGATTTCCACAGCGCATCGACCCTCTTCTTCGTGGCTTCGTCCATCAAAATCTCATCCGGCCACGGCCGCGTAAATCCTTCCGATGGCCATTTGCGCGTTGCGTCGATCCCCATCTTCGACCCGAAGTCCTGCATCCGCGCCGCATGATCCAGTGTATCCACCGGGCCCAGCGAAAACTGCACGTCACGCTCAGGATCAAGCGCACAGAGCGTCTTCCAAACCACCTCACTGTAGTTGTGGATATTCACGTCGTGATCCACCACTACGATCACCTTCGTGAACATCGCCTGCCCCAGCGACCAAATCGCGTTCATGATTTTCCGCGCATGCCCCGGATAGGACTTTCGAATGGCCACGATCATCAGGTTGTGAAAAATTCCTTCGGCAGGCATCGCCACATCCACAATTTCCGGATACTGCATCTTCATGACTGGCAAGAACACGCGCTCGACCGCGTACCCCATGTAAAAATCTTCCTGCGGTGGTGGGCCCACGACTGTCGTCAAGTAGATCGGCTCTTTGCGGCGCGTCACGCATTCCACGTGAAAAACCGGGTACTCCCCTTCCAGTGAATAAAAACCCGTATGGTCGCCGAAGGGTCCCTCTGTTCGCATTTCATTCAGATTGACGTAGCCCTCCAGGACGATCTCTGCGTTCGCCGGTACTTCCAGATCGTTAGTCTCGCAGGGCACCATTTCCACGGGTTCGCGCCGCAAGAAGCCTGCAAACATCATCTCGTCGAGGTCCGGCGGAATCGGCAGCATCCCCGCCAGCGCCGTCGCCGGGTCTGCGCCAATCACCACGCTCACGGGAATCCTGCCTTCGGGATTCTTCGCTCTCGCTCGCCGGAAATGTTCCGCCCCGTGCTTCTGCGTCTGCCAGTGCATCCCCGTCGTCCGCTCGTCGTAAATCTGCATGCGGTACATCCCGACATTTCGTTTTCCGGTCTCCGGATTCCTGGTAAACACCAAAGGAAATGTGATGAACCGTCCGCCATCCTGCGGCCAGCACTTCAGAATGGGGAAGTCGAATAGGTTGACGTCAGTTCCCTTCTCGATGATTTCCTTGCAGGCGCCGGACTTCACGCTCTTCGGAAAAAACGAGCCGAGCTCCGCCAGCTTCGGCAGCATCTTAATCTTGTCGAAGAGCCCTTGCGGGGTCTCCATTGCCAGGAATCCGCGGATTCGCGCCGCTACTTCATCCAGATCCTCCACTTCAAACGCCAGCGCCATCCGCCGTACGCTTCCAAACGCATTGATCAGCAAGGGATGCCGCGACCCCTTCGGCTTTTCGAACAGTAGCGCCGGTCCAACGCTGTTCGGTTGCCGCCCTGCCGCCCGCGCAACGCGTTGCGTAACTTCCGCTATTTCAAGGACGGGATCAACTTCCGCGCGAATTCGCTTCAACTCCCCTTCCTTCTCCAGCTTCCGCACAAACTCCCGCAAATCAGCGTACGCCACCGTTTTCTCCTGTAGCCCCGCACTCTAACACGAACCTATATCGCTTCTCCCCTAGGAGAACCATCTGGCACTGGCTTAGTTTGGGAAAGAAGAGCCGCAGTGGCAAGGGCTTGTTTCCGAGTGCCCCTAATCCGTCCACGACTGGTGCCAAGCGCGAGATCGCTTCCTACAAGCCACCTTCACAGAACTAATCCCGCCGCGGAAGCCGGATAGCTCCCGGTTAGCCGACAAACCGGGATTTGATCGTCCAACACCGCGACGTTTCTCATTTCCAACTGGGTTTTAGCGGCGAGGGACGGTGTCATAGAAGTTACAAGTGTCCACGTTGACTTGCGTTTCAGCACAGCCTAACATGCGTTGCCAAGAGCGGCTTTCCAACCATGATTGGCCAGATCATCTCGCACTATCGCGTTCTGGAAAAGCTGGGCGGCGGCGGAATGGGCGTGGTCTACAAAGCCGAAGACACCAAGCTTGGCCGCTTTGTCGCACTGAAGTTCCTGCCTCAAGAGTTGGCGAAAGACCGCCAAGCGCTCGAGCGATTTCAGCGCGAAGCCCGTGCTGCCTCGGCGCTGAATCACCCCAACATCTGCACGATTTACGAAGTTGGCGAAGACGATGGCCAGCACTTTATCGCTATGGAGTTTTTGGAGGGCAAGACCCTCAAGCACCGCATTGCCGGCAAGTCGCTCGAGATAGATCAACTGATGGAACTGGCCGTCCAGCTCGCCGACGCATTGGACGCTGCCCACACAGCGGGCATCATTCACCGAGACATCAAGCCCGCGAATATCTTCGTCACCAAGCGGGGCCACGCCAAGATTTTGGACTTCGGACTCGCCAAATTGGCGCCGGAGCGAGGTCCTGCAGCGGAAGGCACAGGGATGTCGGCATTGCCAACCGCCGCAACTGCCGAGGACCACCTGACCAGCCCGGGAGTGACGCTGGGCACCGTGGCCTACATGTCTCCCGAGCAGGCGTTGGGCAAAGAACTCGATGTGCGCACCGATATCTTCTCTTTTGGAGTCGTGCTGTACGAAGCCACCACCGGAAAACTGCCCTTCACGGGGACCACTTCCGTGGCGGTTTTTGATTCCATTTTGCACAAAGCACCCATCTCGCCCATCCGGCTAAACCCGGAATCGCCGGAAGAGTTGGAGCGCATCATTAACAAGTCGCTCGAAAAAGACTCTGAGCTACGCTACCAGAGCGCCGCCGAACTGCGCGCTGACCTGAAGCGTTTGAAGCGTGATACCGACTCGAGCCGCTCGGCAGCCATGAGCGCAGGTGCCGTGCTGGCCTCGAGCGCCGCCAGCGCAGTGACCGGAGCCGCAGCTTCTCGTGCGGAGGTGCCGAAATCCGCGTTCCTGCCCGGCGTCTCACGCCGCTGGAAATTCATTCTGCCCGCAGCCGGGCTCGTTCTGCTGCTTGCTGCGTTGACGCCCTTCTACTTCCGGCGCGCGCAGGCCCTGACAGCGCGCGATTCCATCATGCTGCCCGAGTTCATCAACACGACTGGTGAGTCCGTATTCGATGGCACGCTCAAGCAGGCGCTGGCGGTGAAGCTGCAGGAGTCCCCCTTTCTGAATGTCATTCCGGAAGATCGGGCGCGGGAGACTCTGCGCTTCATGGGACGCCAGCCAGACGAGCGGCTCACACCTTCTCTTGCCCGTGAAGTTTGCCAGCGGCAAGGAGTCAAGGCGATGCTGACGGGCGAGATCGCACAGTTGGGCAGCCACTACGTCATCACACTGAACGGCGTGAACTGCCACAACGGAGAGTCTCTGGCTCGCGAGCAGATAGAAGTGAATAGCAAGGAGCAAGTGCTGAACGGACTGGGCACCGCGGCCACTGCCATCCGGCGCAAGCTTGGCGAATCACTCGCGTCCGTGGAAAAATTCAATGTGCCTATTGAGCAAGCGACCACTCCTTCGCTCGAGGCACTGAAAGCGTTCGCGCTCGGAATGGAGCAGCGAGCCAAGGGTGCTGAAGAGCAATCCGCGCCCTTCTTCAAGCGCGCCATTGAGCTGGACCCCAATTTCGGCTTGGCGCATGCAACCCTGGGGACCGTCTATAGCAACCTGGGAGAAAGACAACTTTCCATCGCGTATACCAAGAGGGCATTTGAACTCCGTGATCGCGTCAGTGAGTTCGAGAAACTTTACATTTCGTCGCACTACTATTGGTTCGTCACCGGCGAACTCGATAAAGCCGTCGAAATCTTTGAACTTGTCAGGCAGACGTATCCCCGGGAGATGACCGCGCCCAACAATCTCGCGGTAATCTACGACTTCACTGGGCAGTACGAGAAAGCAGTTCAAAACGCTCGCGAAGCGATACTTCGCGGGCCCAACGAGCAATTTGGCTACAACAACTTGGCTGACGTATATTTAGGCCTCAACCGGTTCGATGATGCCAAGGCCACTTGCGAGCAGCAGATCGAAAAGGGCCTTGCCGTTGAAGCCCCTCGATGCCTTCTCTACGAGATTGCCTTTGTTCAGGGCGACATCGCCTCGATGCAACGCGAGGCCGCTTGGGCGGCCGGCAAGCCTGGGGAAGAAGTGTTGCTGCGGATCGAAGCTCTGGCCCAAGCGTCGCTGGGGAAACTCGAAAGTGCGAGGAGCCACCTTCGTCGCTCTGCTGAAGCATCCCAGCGTCAAGGCCTGAAAGAAGGTGCCGCGCTCACAGCTGCAATTGAGAGCCTCATCGACGCCCACTTCGGAAATAACACGCAGGCGCGGACGCAGGCCACGGCCGCGTTGTCGGCGGCACGTAGCCAGTTCGCGCTGGTACTCGCAGCTCAAGCGTTGGCCCTAGCAGGCGACTTCCACAGAGCGCAAACAGTGGCCGACGATTTGGCCGGACGCTTTCCCACACACACCATGATGAATTCCGTCAATCTGCCGCTAATCCGCGGGGAAATCGAGATCGCGCGCGGCAATCCGGCACGGGCGCTACAGTTACTTGAGCCGGCCGTGCCCTATGAATTGTCGGTCTTGGGAATAGGTGCGATATACGCGCGCGGGCGGGCCTTCCTCCACTCTGGGAAAGGACCAGAAGCAGTAGCAGAGTTTCAGAAAATACTCGACCACCGAGGAATAGCCCCAGTTTCACCTGTTCACGCCTTGGCCGAAGTGGGCCTGGCGCGCGCTCGCTTGCTTGCCGGCGATACTGCCGGTGCTCGCACTGCCTACCAAGATTTCTTCGCCCTGTGGAAAGACGCCGACTCCGATATCCCCATCCTGCAGCAAGCCAAGGCCGAGTACGCTAAACTGAAGTAAGACGGGCCTGCCTAGTAAAACAACAGTCACTCGATCCTCTAGAGGCAGTCGCGCATTACTGGAGGCTCGCCCGGGTCAATCCGTGATTGTGCCAGGATCACGGGCAACCCGGAAACTGCAGTCGCATCCCCGCTCGTACGCGTTTCAAGGTGACACAGTTTGTCTCAGAGTGAGCAATATTTGCTTGACCGTTCTGCCTTTGCTTTGACCACTCGCCACCACTTCCCTAATCGCTGCACACGCAAAGACTTACTGGCGTGTTGGAAACGCACTTTTGATTCGAGCCGTCGCCCGTTTGGCCGCACAATTGCTCCCTATTTGACGGCACAGAAGCGTTCGTCCGCGCACATCGAGTGTGCGCGTCCTAGAAATGTCCGGCGAACCACGTTATTGGGGGCGATCGGCCTGGCCAGCTAAAGAAAGAGAGTCATTGGGCCAAACGAATACTGGCAAAACGTTTCACCAGTTTTGTGCTTCGGCTCACCACGCGACATGCTAAAGATGCTCCACATGATTCGCCTCGACTATCTTTCCTGCGTTTTGACTGTGCTCGCCACCGTGCTCATTGGTAAGAAACTCTGGCAAGGCTGGGTCGTCGCAGGACTCAACAGCGCCGTAGTGTGCGTTATCGGAATTCGCACAGCGCAATTCGGCTTCGTCCCCGCCAATCTCCTTTGTATCGCCCTCTACACCAGCAATCTTGTTGCCTGGCGCCTCAAAAAGCAGAACCCATAATTCATCGTCAGGGCACTCCGCTAGTCCCCCATGTTTGCGTCCACGTCCAGTGAACCGTCCATTCGGTGGTGGGTCAGTCTCCGACTAGCCAACAATCCGGGTGATTTGTTACGAATCTTGAACCTTTAACGTTGGGATGAAGCCTCACCAAAATTCATAAAGCCTTGCGCTGTAATAGATGCCGGAATCACGTCCGCCTCGCGGGCGCTTTCAGTACCTCCGCTGCTGTTGGCACGGTGAAGCAAAATGTCGCGCCCTGTCCGGAGTTGGCCGTCGCCCACAAATGGCCGCCATGCGATTCCACAATGGAACGGCTGATCGATAACCCCATCCCGCTGCCTTGGGGCTTGGTGGTGAAGAATGCATTAAAGATCTGCTCCGTTTTTTCATTGGGCAGGCCCACGCCAGTGTCGCTGACGGAGATCAGCACTGGACCACCCTGTCCCATTTCGGTCTTGATCGTAAGTTCACCAGCCGTGTCCTTCATGGCCTCGATAGCGTTGAGCATGAGGTTCATGAACACCTGTTGGAGTTGCACTCGGTCTGCGGTGATTTTTGGAAGATCAGGCGCTAGTTCCGTGCGCATCGAGATCGAATACCGGTTCGCCTCGCCCCGCAGCAGCACAAGCATTTCGCACACGATTTCGTCTACATCGACCAACTCACGTTGTGGAGGAGACTTCTTGTACAACGACCGCAGGCGATCGATGATCTCGGCCGCACGACTCCCGTCTTTTACAATTCTGCTTGTTGCTTGGAGCGCCTGATCCACATCGGGCTGGTCGCGCTTGAGCCATCGGATGCAGGTGTTCGCGTTTGTCATGGCTGCAGCGATCGGCTGTTTCAGCTCGTGGGACACGGAGGCGGCCAGTTCTCCCAATATGCTGACGCGGTTCACTTGTGCGAGGTCTGCCCGTAGTTTCTCGCGCTCTTCTTCAGCGCGCTTGCGATCTTCGATGTCGGCTGAGGTACCGTACCACTTGACGATCTTGCCTCGCGCATCCCGTAGCGGCACGGCGCGAGACAAAAACCAGCGATATTGCCCGTCCTCTGCCCTCCTATAGCGCAACTCATCTTCGAAAGGCTCGCCGGTCGCCAGAGCCGCGCGCCATTTCTCCACATTTCGCTTCAAGTCCTCCGGGTGAGCGGCCTCTTGCCAACCCGAGCCAGCAGTTCTCTCATTGGACAAACCTGTGTATTCCTGCCAGTGGCGATTGACGAAGTCCACAGAGCCATCGGGCAAAGCAGTCCAGGCAAATGTCGGCATCGTTTCGATTACATCCCGAAGCTTTCTTTCCTGATGCCGCACCTGCTGGATACGGATTTGATACAGAAACCAAAGCACTCCCAGAAAAGCTGTCACGCACAGAGTACGGAACCAGGTGGTCTGGTAGTAGGCCGGGGCGATGGAAATGTCCATGAATGTTCCGGCCTCGTTCCACACGCCACTGTTGTTGCACGCCATTACACGGAAGCGGTACTTGCCGGGAGAAAGATTGGTATAGAACGCTTGCCGTCTTGTGCCCGCTTCCTGCCATGCCGCGTCATGGCCCTCCAACTCGTAACGGAAACGGACCTTTTGCGCTACGGCTAGGCTCAGCGCCGTGTAGTCGATCTCAACGTCGCGGGTCAATGCAGGGAGACGAAGCCTATCACCAAATCCGTAATCCTTATGGTCGGCAATCACCTTTTCTATGTGAACTGGTGGCGGAATGGGATTCCTGTAGATTTGCTTAGGATCAATTATTTCTGCGGAAACCAGGTTGAGGAACCAAAGCCTCCCATCCGATGTTTTGGACGCGACGGGCTGATTAGGGTGTTGGACAGCAGCCGGGTGTGCGCCATCAAATTTGTCGAATACCTCAACCGTCAGTTTGACGTCACTCCGTTGACGCCACCGGTCGAGTGCGGACCGGTCAACTTTCACGATGCCGCATTGTGAATAAAGCCATAAAGCTCCGTCATCGTCTTTGATCGCGGAGTAAATCACGTCGCATGGAAGGCCATTGTGTTTATCGAGTACCTGCCAGCCATTGGCATTCCAGCGAAACAGACCGTTGCTCGTGAGTACCAACAGAGAATTGTCGCTGTCGACAATCAAGCCAAAAACCGACGATGAACTATCCAGGCCTTTCGGTGAAATTGTGGTGAGGCTTCCGTCGAGATAATGGGTGAGAGTTACGTACCTTCCACCAATCCAGATGCCGCCCTCGCGATCTGGTGCAAGAAAACCTGTCCTAGACAAGTCGCTGCTCAACGACATAACTTCGTGCGGGATTCGATCTTTGATGCGAAAAACACGATGCCGCGACGTCAATGCCCAAATATTCTGGTTCGTGTCCTCGCTAATTGCGGTGAACCCTTCGTCGCCAACGCTCTGGATTTTGTGGAGTCGACCGTGCTCATAAGTCATCAAATTGCTGCCGACCCCGAGCCAAACAACGCCGTTGTGGTCCTGGAACAGGGATTCGATAGGAGCGCCTGACAGCTCTTTCCCGGCGAGAAGTGACTGACGACCTCCTTTTAGAATGTCGACGGCTCCCTGATTTCCAATCCAAACGGAATCATCCCGTAATGCAAGAATCGAGTAGGGCGATGCTGCGGACAATCCTTCGCGCATGGAATAGTCAACGACTGGAGTATCGCGAAACATGTCGAGCCCTCCAGCTGTCAACACCCAAATATTGCCCTCGTGGTCTTCAAAGATAGTACCCACAGAATCGCCCGATAGGCCGTCGCTGGTTCCATAGTGGTCGACTATCCCATCGTGAACCCGATAGAGGCCATTCTGTTCGGTTCCAATCCAGAGCGATTGATTGCGATCGACGAATAATGCATTAGACAGCACTTTTGTTCCATCTAGGCCTGGAATGACATAAGCGGCCCACTTTCCAGCGGAAAAATAGCGAATTCCAAGCTCCTGGCCTACTCCGCCCGTCGCGGCCCAAATCTCTCCCGACGATCCAGTCGCAACATCGCTTACGCCATTTCCTGCATCGTGATGCCTTAGTAGTTCATTTAAATACGTGTTGGCAGAACCCTCTCGCCAACGACAAAGCACAGTTGATCCGAACCATATATTTCCAGACTTGTCCTCTTTCAAGCCGAGGCCGTACCTGACTGGAATTCCGTCGGCTTCGCCATAACAATGGAGACCATTTCCCTCAACCCGGCACAATGGCCCCTCGCCTCGTGGGACGGTATAGCGAGTAATCCAGATGGTCCCTTCGTGGTCCTCCAAAATCGTGCTGATCCCACTGTTATCATCGGGTTTGGTGTAGACCTGCAGCCTGCCGTCTTTCAACCGGATTAGACCGCGTCTCATTCCAATCCATAGGCTGCCGTCGCGAGCACCTAAGAGAAATGTAAAGCCGCGAGTGGGAAGATTAAGCCCTGGAGGAGCGAACGGAACAAATTTGACACCATCGAAACGCAACAAGCCATTCGATGTTCCCAGCCACAGGTAGCCGTCGGCGGTCTGAGCGATCTCGGCTGCAGGATCGATAGCTCCATCCTGTACTCGCCACACCGTGTGACCATACTGCGAGATGTGACGGTTCGGATCGAGTGCGTTTGCCGGGACGCACAAGATCACGACCACCAAACAGGCCCCGAGATTGAGACAAGACCGAGCGAGAGACGCCATAATCGGTCCCTTTCTCGAAAATCGCCGGATGGCCAAGGCCGTCATGATTCCTCAGGGAAATGGCCATTTAAAGGAAGCCATTATACATCTGGGTCGCGAGCCTCGCTCTAAAAGTGCTAATCGGGGGTTGGCCCATTTATCCCGTGGGTTTGTGTGGGCGAGGAGTGTTTCTTCGAAATCAAAAACTGGCGCCTGAGTTCCTATGTTTCTTATTGCTGTTGCAGTTCACCTCATGCGGCGGAGATCTGGGCTCGTCTTGTCTCGACAACGTTATGCGCTGACGCCGCGGATGAGAACAGAGATATGAGACCTTCGACCAGTGTTGGGTGAGTCAGGACCGCATCGCGCAGAACTGTGTAGGGCACCCCTGCTATCATCGCAATCTGGACGGTGGCCAGGATCTCCCCCGCACCGACACCGAAGGCCGTGAATCCCAGGATGCGATCGCTATCAGCCTCCACGAGGGCCTTCACGAACCCGCGGGTTTCCAAAAGCGTGCGTGCACGCAGGTTGGTTTCCATTGGGACCTTAAACAGGCGATACGTTATCCCTTGAGCCTCCGCTTCTGTTTCACTCAAGCCGATACGAGCCAGTTCGGGGTCGGTAAACAGACAATATGGGACTTGCCTGCCCGTGGTCACACGGTTCCCGCCGGTTAAATTGGCATGGACTACGCGGAAATCGTCGATGCTGATGTGCGTGAACTGGGGGCTACCTGCGACCTCACCGATCGCCCAGACGCCGGGCGCGGTGGTCTGCAGCCGCTCGTTGACCTTGATGTATCCCCGCTCGGTGAGCTCAACGCCGGTCAGTTCCAGGCCGAGTCCTTCGGTGTTCGGATTGCGGCCTGTGGCCACCAATATATGACTTCCCTTTAGGACTTTCTCAATTCCATTCTGCTCGACGATGACACTCACCGAGTCGCCACATTTGCCCGACACTTGCTTGATCCGTGCATTCAGGAGAATGTCGATGCCTTCATCTGCGAGCAGGCTGCGAAGAGCCTCGCATACGTCCGGGTCTTCTTTGGACATCAGCCGCCCGTTGCGATCGACCATCGTCACCTTGCTGCCGAAGCGGCGCATCGCCTGGGACATCTCCACTCCGACGTAGCCCCCACCGACAACAAGCAAGTGTTCGGGAATTTCATCGAGTTCAAGAGCCTCGATATGCGTGAGCGGCTGCGCTTCCGCAAGGCCAGGAATTGTCTCCAGCGCAGCACGCGTGCCCGTACTAACGATCACATTCGCGCCCCGCAGTTGACGTGTGGTCCCATCGGGCAGGGTGACTTCCACTATTCTCGGAGCGAGGAACCGGCCCGTTCCCAAAATGAACTCGGCTCCCGTATTCCTATAATTCTCCATATACATGTCGTTCAGGCCACGCACCATCCTGCGCTTGCGCTCGCGCACGCCCGCCATGTCGATCGCGAAGCGCTCGTGTGTGATGCCGAATTCCTTGCTTCGGCGAAAGTATGATGCGACTTTCGCGCTGTGGATGATGTTCTTGCTCGGCAAGCACGCGATGTTCGGGCATGACCCGCCGATGTATTTGCGCTCGACGACTGCGACTTGCTTTCCTTCGCCAGCAAAAGTCCACGCCGCGATGGTCGAGCCCGTGCCACCCCCGAGAATCACGAGATCAAATTCTTCCGGCTGCGTCTTCTGACGTGCCTGTGCGGGTGAAGTGTTCTTCATGCTCTTCATGCGGATTTTCCTTTCCGATGCGACATCTGCGGCCTTGGACACGTTGGCCCCGACCACGATCGCCTCGCCCCCGTTGTCGGTGATCGCCTGGGCGACGCGTTCGGCGCCTTCCCGGTCGGAGGAATAGTTCACCGCCACGCGCGCGCCCGCAGCTCCCAAGGCCGTTGCAATCCCACCGCCTATGCCTTTGGACGCGCCCGTCACTATTGCCACTTTGTTGGCAGTCTGCTCATATTCACCATTGTTATTGATCCGACTCCCCGTACCTCCGAACGTCCATCGCTGTGAATTGCGCCTCGCGCGCATGAAAATCTCGATTTATGTTCCTTATGCTAAAGAGCGTTTAGAAACAGCGAGTCAACGTTCAATTTTGCATCCTGGACGAATCGTCGGCAAGCCCGAAGCAATCCAGAAGAGCATCGTGCGGACGGGTACCCACAAGTCGGCTTCTCGCCAGCAATGCAATAGTCACTGCTAGCGCGTTTCACAGGACTAATGTTGAGTTCGGTAAACATTGGTCGCTGAGCGCATTGGCCTGAAGGCAACAGTTAAGCCAAGGGTCGCTTAGCCGGAAATATGACTATTCGGCCAAGCGACGAGAAGCCCGTTCTAACTAAGCCCTCGCCGCCAGCCTTAGCTGTATCTCGCGCATGACGATCATCAAAACTTCAACTTCTTATTTCGCCTGCGCTAGCCCCGCAACAACTGCGGCAACTTTATCGAGTATCTGATTCCATCCTTCTAGTTGCCCGCTGTTTTTCGCGTTCTCCATGGTTTCATTTCCAATGAAGGTGAGTTTCGTCTGGCCGTTTCCAAAATCCTCAAAAATAACCACGTCGTGCGCACCGTCTATGGCCTCATGTTCTATTCCATAGTGCGCAGGCTCAACCTTGTTTCCCTTCGAGTCGGAAAAGTACATGGAGGAAACGATCTTCTCGTGCAGAACAATCTCGTGGTATTCCCCAGCATTCCAGAACTCCTGCCCATCCGGCGTTCTCATGCAGCAGCGAAATTTTCCTCCTACGCGAAAATCCATCTCGCAAAAAGGCGCAGTAAAACCCTTCGGCCCCCACCACTGCATCACATATTTCGGATCTGTCCACGCCTTCCAAACCAATGCGCGCGGGGCATCAAAAACTCTAGTGACAACCATCCGCTCTGTCTCGTTAACCGTGTTTTTTGTCATCTCTGACCTCCGTTTTTTTCATTTGATTCACAACCACATCCAACTTGTCGAAACTCTCTTCCCAGAATCGGCGATAGCTAATCGCCCAGTCGCTGACTGTCTTTATCGCCTCTGGCCTGAGCGTGCACACGCTCTCTCTTCCACGCTTCGTCTTGATCACAATCCGCGCCCGCACCAGGTAGGCAATATGTTTTGAAATCATCTGCTGCGAGAGTGCAAACGGTTCCGACAATCCATGCACAGAGGCAGGCCCATGGGAGAGTCGTTCGATCATCGCCCGGCGGGTTGGATCAGACAGAGCCGCAAATGTTGTATCCAACTTATCCACAACCATATGGTTGTGAATTATCCGTCGATGTCAAGTGTGGATTTTGGAGTTCCCGATTTCTGTTTCCTGATCTCTGAACCCTGACACCTGCGCTAATTTATGCTTCCTCACGCGCCGCGTATCGCAGCTGGGTGCATGGTTTAACAAATAGGCTTCCTTGAGCAATCACTCATTAACCTGACGATTAGAGTGCCACCGCAGCAGGCGCAGGAGCGCGAGCCGTCACGGCGGAGGCCCTGGCATCAGGGGCCGAGGGATGCGGATTGCCGTTGGGCAAGTGATCTTTGCCAATTGGATTGCTACGAGCTCCGCGATGAGTGGTAAATCGCCAATCCACTCATCGAGGAGATTAGCACCGGGAAGTCGGCTTGTAGGAAGTGATTGCGATTGCTCCCGGTTGACGGGCAACTATCCAGGAAACAAACGCGTAAGTCGTTTGTTTCCTGGCACCCATCGTTCATTCTGTGTTCGCTTTCCTGCCGTTGTACGGGCCGCCGTCCGATGCCGACCGCTGAAGAATCAAAATTGTCATTCTATGGGGAACGAGCACGGCGGGTGGGACAGCCTTTCGGATTCTACCTCCGCTTTCTTTCTGCGGGTGCCCACTCTTGCGGGTTGTGCAAGGGTAGAGTAGTTGGCGTTTCTTTTTTTTGATGCTCTCACTCGACTTCTCCCCGCAAGCCATTCCCACGATGCCCAGTGAGCTCTACCCCTTTGTTTTCTTCTCTTTGCAAAATCGTTCGAACGGAAGGCGTCAACTCGCTAAATACCAGTACTATAATAGTATTTGACGCATAGGGTATCCCATGCTAGCATGGGTCGTGATTTATCGACCCGCACCTTCAGCATTCCACTCCGATACCTTCATCTCTGTTCACGGCGCCTGCCCCGGTCGACCTGTCCCGATTTTATCGGGAAGATCCCGACCCTGTCGGGACCCCCTTGGGGTCAATGTCCCCCGATGCTTTAAGTCCTTTACCTGCAACACTTATGGATCTCCCCGCAAGTATTGCAAACAAAAGACTTACAGTCTTGTTAAACCCTTTAAATGCAACACTTACAAAAAACAGGGGGTGGGGGCAGTCGGGAGCGATCTTCAGTCTCACCGTTCAACTTTCAACTGTCGACCGTCAACCGTCAACCTCCTCTGCCCCGTTCTTCCACGGATCACCGGACACGGATCACGACCGACGATTCCCTGCTCGTAGTATCCTATGGCTAGCTTTATGAACCGCGTCTACCTCGATTTCAACGCCACCACGCCCGTCGAGCCTCGAGTGCTCGACGCCATGCTGCCCTATTTCTCTGCGGAATTCGCCAACGCCGCCTCTATCCACACCCCTGGCCAGAAAGCCCGCGCCGCCGTCGAAACGGCCCGCGAACAAGTCGCTGCCCTGATCGGCGCCCGCCCCCAGGAAATCGTCTTCACCAGCGGTGGCACCGAATCCGACAACCACGCCATCTTCGGCATAGTTTCTTCGTCCTTTACCTCCTTTACTTCCTCTACTTCATCACCCTCTTCTCGTCATATCATCACCACCGCCATCGAACACGAAGCAGTCCTCAACGCCTGCCAAGCCCTCGAAAAAGAGGGCGTGCGCGTCACCTATCTCCCGACCGATCGCGAAGGACAGATTGACCTCGATGAGCTGCACCGCGCCATGCGGCCCGAAACCGTTCTCATCACCATCATGCACGCCAACAACGAGCTCGGCACCGTCCAGCCACTCGAAGAAATCGGCCGCATCGCGAAAGAAGCCGACGTCCACTTCCACACCGACGCCGTGCAATCCGCTGGAAAAGTCCCCATCGACGTCAACGCGTTTCGACTCGATCTTCTTTCCCTCTCCGGCCACAAAATTTATGCACCCAAAGGCATTGGCGCCATGTACGTCCGCGGCGGCACTCGTTTGCGCCAGCTTCTCTACGGCGGGCATCACCAGCGCGGCTTCCGCCCGGGTACGGAAAACGTCGCAGGCATCGTGGGACTCGGCAAGGCCGCGGAAATCGCCCGCAACTCTCTCGTAGAAGACGCCCAGCGCGTGTCTGCCCTTCGCGACAAATTACAGCAAGGTCTGCTGCACCGCGTTCCCCAGTCGCGCGTCAATGGCGGCGGGGCTCCGCGCACTCCGAATACTACAAATCTTGTCTTTCCCGGCGTCGAAGGCGAGGCCCTCCTCATTGCGCTGGACTTGAAAGGCCTTGCTTGTTCGACCGGAGCCGCCTGTTCCTCGGGCGCTGTCGAGCCATCACACGTGCTCACCGCCATTGGTTTGCCGCCAGAAGAAGCCCGCGCCAGCCTGCGCTTCAGCCTCGGCCGCCACACCACCTCCGCGGACATTGATTTCGCCTTGAACGTGGTCCCCGCCGCCGTAGCCCAGCTCCGCGAACTCTCCCCCACCTACCAGAAAGCGGTAGCCCATGAGTAGCGCAACATTTCATTTAGCATTTCCACGTCCGGCTCTTCTCGATTCCGACTTTGTGCTCTCTGTGACCTCTGTGTTAAGAAAGACCCGCGACTTCATCGCGAACGAGCCGAATCAGCTACAATGAAATTGTCACCATGAACGCAGCCACCCAATTCGACACCCTCCCCGAGCGCTCCGAAACCCAGCGCGGCCTCGTCGCCGTAGCCATGTCCGGCGGTGTCGACTCTTCCGCCGTTGCCGCTCTCTTGCAGCAACAAGGCCGCACCGTCGTCGGCCTCACCATGCAGCTCTGGAACCAGCGCCGCCTCCCCGAACTTCAGGGGGACGGCCCCGCACAGCACCGCTGCTGCTCGCTCGATGACGTATATGACGCCAAGGCCGTAGCGCAACACTTGAATTTCCCGCACTACGTTGTGAATTTCGAGGAACAATTCGAGGCGCGCGTCGTGCGCCCTTTCGTGGACCAGTATCTCGCCGGCCGCACACCCATCGCCTGCACCAATTGCAACACGGACGTGAAGTTTGAGCCGCTCCTCCGCATGGCGCGCCAGATCGGCGCGGAGCGTCTTGCCACCGGTCACTACGCGCGAATTCGCAAGAACGGCGATACCGGCCGATGGGAATTGCTGCGGGCGCGCGACGAATCGAAGGACCAGTCCTATTTCCTCTGGGGCCTCTCGCAGGAACAGCTTTCCCGCAGCGACTTCCCCCTCGGTGAACTCACCAAGGAAGAAGTGCGCGCCCTGGCCCGCCGCGTGAATTTGCCCGTCGCCGAAAAGCCCGAAAGCATGGAACTGTGCTTCGTACCCAACGGCAGCTACGTGCAATTCATCCAGGCGTATTCACAAGAGCGCGGAATCTCCCTGCGGAATGGCGAGGGAGAAATCGTTAACGAGGATGGTGACGTAATCGGCCGCCACAACGGCGTTCACAATTTTACGATCGGCCAGCGCAAGGGCCTCGGCTTCGCCGCCGGCAAGCCTCTTTACGTTCTCTCAATTGATCCGGAGAAGAGCCGCGTCGTCGTCGGCGAAGACGATGTCCTGCGAAAGACAGTGTGCGAAGTCGAAGGCGTCAACTGGATTTCCTGCGAAAAGGCGCCCGCCCCGTTTCGCGCCTTCGCCAAAATCCGCCACAAGCACGAACCCGCGCCCGCCACAATCGAGCCACTCGACGGCACCATCGCGCGCGTCACCTTCGACGTCCCGCAACGCGCCATCACCCCGGGCCAGGCCGCCGTTTTCTACGACGGCGACATCGTCCTCGGCGGCGGCTGGATCCGCTGAACCGCAATTTTTCAGTAATTTGTTTTCGGAGAAGGCTGAAAAAAATCTTGAGAATCAGCGGGAACTGACACGCTGGTGAATCCACGAGCGGAACTACTCTCCAACGTCGGCGATTTTCGCAAGTGAATGTGGCAGGAAGGAAGCTTTCGGAACGATCAAAAATATCTTCTCAAAAAATTCCGTTTCCCACTAAAAACTCATAACTAACAACTAAGAACCCGCTAAATAAAGAGTTCTTCTTCCTGCTGTTCGCGCGGTTCGTCGCCGCTTCTCCGCCTGCGGCGCGACCGCAGAAGATCAAGCCCAACCTTAATTCCCTGCACCAGCGCCGAGGCCTTCTGCACCGGCCGCCACAAACTGTGCTTGAACTTCGCGCCCGCATCCTCCACCGCTTCGAGCGTCCCCGTCAGGATGCGATCAACTTGCACCAGCTGTCCGCGAAGCCGGTCCGCGGCATCCGTAAACACGCGGTCAATCTTCTGCGCCTGCCCGCGCGCCAAATACACGATGTGCGAAGCGTCGTTCACCATGCTGGAGATTTTCGGCTGCGTGTCGTCCAGAAGAATCTGCACGCGCGTCAAAATAGGGCCTACTCGCGAATGCAAGTCGCCCACCAGGCGATTCACACTCTCTGTCGTGCGGCGAAGCTGAAAGAACAGCGCCGTCAGGATCACCACTTGCACGACCAGAGCTATCGCCGCGACGATGCTGAAAAACTCGAGCCAGAATTGCATAGCTGCCCCACCCGCCCCGCTAAGAGACGGAACCTCGTGCTGCCGTCTTACCGAACCTTAGGACTTCGATTCGCGCAGATAAGCTTCGCGTCCGGCTTCCACTGCCGCCGAGATGGAATCCTTCTTGCGCACCGCCACTTCCTTGCTGCGCTCGATCAATTCATCGGCGCGCTCCCGCAGTTCGCGGGCCTTCTTCTGCGCGAAGTCCTTGCCCTCATCCGCCTTCTTCGCCAAATAATCGCGTGTGTCTTCACCGGACTTCGGCGCAAACAAAATACCGACGAGCGCTCCAACTCCCAGCCCTACCAAAAAATAGGTAACCTTCGAACCCACATTGTCCGCCATAGCAACCTCCACAGAAACCGTAGCATAGCACTGAGACGCGCGCAATGCGGCCTAACCGCTATCTCCCCCGCCAACTGGTTACCGCGGCGTCGAAGCCCCAAGTTGGCTAAGAATTTTCTCCGCACTCTTTCGCGAAACAACGCTGCTCAATTTTTCCAATCCCGCTCTCTGAATATTGGCAACGCTCCCAAACACTTTCAGTAGTTTCTGCGCTGTCTTCACCCCCACCCCGGGGATTTCGCTGAGCACGGTTTCCGTCTGGCGTTTCCCGCGCCGCTGCCGGTGAAACGTAACCGCAAAACGATGGGTCTCATCGCGAATCTGCTGAATCAGGTGCAACACCGGCGAATGCCGCTCCAACACGATCGGCTCGTCTTCCTGACCCAGAACGTAAAGAATCTCCTCTTTTTTCGCGATGCTGGCAACCGGCTGATTGATGATCTGCAGCGATTCCAGCGCTTGCGCCGCAGCGTGAAGCTGTCCGATGCCGCCATCAATCAGGATCAGCCCGGGAAATTCTTTTTTCTCTTCCTGCAACCGGCGCTACCGCCGGGCCACGGCTTCGCGCATGCTCGCAAAGTCGTCGTTCTGCCTCGGAACATTTCCATTGGCTCCCTCTTCGCCGCGCCCTTCCTCTCCACGAATAATGAATTTGCGATAGTCCGATTTCTTCATGCGTCCCTTTTCCCAAACCACCATGGACGCCACCGTATCCGTTCCTTGTATGTGCGAAATGTCAAAGCTCTCGATGCGCCGCGGCTCTTCCGCCAGATTGAGCGCATTCTGCAATGCTTCGCCAATCGCTTTCGACGTCGGCTTCAGAACCCGGAATCGCTGTTCGAACGAATGCTTCGCGTTGCTCTCCACAAGGTCGAGGAAAGCCCGCTTGGTCCCGCGCTGCGGAGTGAAGATTTCCACTTTGTGTCCCGCGCGCTCCGTCAGCGTCGCCTCCAGCAATTCGCGATCTTCAAAATCCGCCGAGACGTGAATCGCTTTCGGCAGATATTCCGCTTCCAGATAAAGCTGCTTCAGCAGAGAAGTCACGAACTCCTGCGGATCAAACTCTTCCAGCTCTTCCCAATAAAATTCGCGGCGATCC
>Ga0207086_1029_pt1 | contig 38425 bp, 38 predicted proteins | sample Alteio_BWMinHeat_54_FD_153540 | JGI IMG/M metagenome (GOLD analysis project Ga0207086, IMG submission 153540) | Enriched cells from forest soil in Barre Woods Harvard Forest LTER site, Petersham, Massachusetts, United States -... | ecosystem: Environmental > Terrestrial > Soil > Temperate forest >... | reverse complement strand
CCACAGCCACGGTTAGAATGCGCGGATTTTTCTCTTTGAACAGTTTCGCGACGCCGGAGAATGTTCCGCCCGTACCGACGCCTGAGACAAAAGCGTCGATGCGGCCTTCCATCTGTTCCCAGATTTCCTGTGCCGTGGTTTCGTAATGAAATCTTGGATTAGCATCGTTCTCGAACTGGAGCGCGGCGAATATATTGGAGTCGGTTCCGGCCAGGGCACGTGCGCGGCGGATAGCCCCGCTCATGCCTTCTGCTTCCGGAGTGCGTTCGACAGTGGCTCCAAAGCCACGCATCAGTATGCATTTTTCTTCGGCATATCCTTCGGGCACGAACAACACAACCTTGTAGCCGCGGTTGACGCCGACCAGAGCCAGCCCAACCCCGGTATTGCCCGCCGTGGCTTCCACAATTGTCGATCCGGGCTTCAGGATGCCCCGCACCTCTGCATCGAGAATCATGCCGAGCGCGGCGCGATCTTTTACGCTGCCGCCGGGGTTTAGAAATTCAAGTTTGGCATAGACGTCGGCCGTGGTTTCTGAAGGGGCAAGCCGGCGAAGGTGCAGCATCGGCGTCTGCCCCATCAACTCAGTAATGCTTTCGGCAACGCGAGGGGTGCGGACGGGTTGGAGAGTCATTGTTTCCATCATTCACAAACCTCTTAGTGTAGCAGGCGGGAAAGCGGCTGAGTATGCACGCAGTCGATCAGTTTGAATCCACAGAAGATTGAGACGGTTTCCAAAATTGACGAATTGGCATCAAGCGGACTCGATGCATGGCAGAAATCGATCACCATCTGCAATTTCGTAACAAGTGGGGACCCCCCTCCCTCTCATTCCGCGCGCAGAATCTCGGTTGGATTAGTGCGCAGCGCGCGAAGCACGGCAGGGAGTGTGGCAACGAGCGCAGTGAGCAGAAGCGCAAACGCCGGCAGCACGATCATATCCGCGTCGGTTGCCTTGACCTGGTAGAAAAGCGACTCGACATAGCGTGCCGCGCCGAATCCGAGCGCGACGCCCGCGCAGCCTCCGAGTGCGATCATCAGGAAGACATCGACAGTCACAATGCGCACGATGCCGGCACGAGTCGAGCCCATCGCCATGCGGATGCCGATCTCGCGGCGGCGCTGGAGAACAGAGTAGTTGAGGACAGCGTAGAGTCCGATGCCGGCGAGGAGCAGCGCGACGGCGGCAAAGAAGGCGGCGAGCATGGCGATCAGGCGCTCGCGAATGGTCTGGTCGCGAACCAGATCAAGCTGCGTGGTGACGTTCGAGACGCGGAGGCCGTTGTGGCGCTGCGCGATGAGTTGGCGGAGGGAGTCGGCGAGGGCGAGCGCGTTCTGGGTGTTGGTGTGAATGACGAAGGTGGCGAAGTTTTCAACCGTGGGAGCGGATTTCCCGTCGATTCCGGCGAACGGGACGTAGAAGACGGCGCGGTTGGGCTCGCGCAGGTCGTGGTCAGGGATGTCAAGGGTGACGCCGACGATCTTGTTGGGGGGACGATTGGCGTCGCGTGCAAAGGTGCGGCCGATGGGGTCCTGGCCGGGGAAGAAGGTCCTGGCAAAGGTTTCGTTCACGATGGCGGCTCCCGGCGACGTGTCTTCCAGGCGAAAGTCGCGGCCGGAAACCAGGGCGATCTTCATCATCGAGAGCCAGCCCGGGGAGACGTTCAGGAAAAAGGCGGGAGTCGAGCTGGGAGGCGCGCCGTTGACAGAGATGTCGCTGTTGATTTTTATGCGTCCAAGAAGTGGCCAGCCCGAGATGGCGACCGAGTCGACGCCGGGGACAGCGCGGAGAGCCTCGGCAGTCTGATTCCAGACAACAGGGAGCTGCCCTTTGCCGGCAACGGTTTCAAGCAGGAGCAGACGGTCGGTGGAGAAACCGAGGGGGCGGTTCTGTAGGCGCTGGAAGGATGTGACGAAGAGCGAAGACAGGAAGAGGACGAGGCAACAGAAAGCGATCTGAAGCGCGATGGCTCCGCGCAGGAGACGGCGTGGCGAGTGCGGATCGTCCCCACCCTTAAGGGCGGCAACGGGTCGGACGGCAGAGGCACGAAGGGCAGGAAGCAAACCAAGCGATAGAACGACGAGGAGCATGAGCCCGAAACCGAAGAGAAGCACACGCCAGTCGGCGGGTAGGGCGAGGCGCGCAGGGTTGTCAGGCGGATTGACGAGGCTGAGCACAAAGGGCGCAGACCACGCTGCAAAGAATGCGCCAACGACGGAGGCCAGGAGGGCGAGCAGCGCGCTCTGGCACAGGATGAGCTGCACGAGGCGACGGCGGCCCGCTCCGATCGAAATGCGGAGAGCCATCTCCTGTGCGCGGGCGGCGGCCTGCGCAGTCATCATGTTGGCGACATTGACGCAGGCGATCATCAACACGAGAGCGGCGAGCAGGCCAAGGACGCCGAGGAATCGACGATAGTCCTTTTGAAGGTCGGAGATGCCGGAGCCGGCCGGTTTGAAGACAAGTTTCTGATCGAGATGCCGATCGATCTCTGCCTGAGCCATGCCGCGAAGGCATTCGGAGCACTGCCCTTCGAAGGTGCGGTTGATCGCAGAGAGATGCTGGCGGAGCGGCTCGAGAACGGTGGCCGGATTAACTCCGGGATTCAACATGAGGAAGGTGCGGTGCCAAGTAATGTTGTCCTGCGTGGCAAAAGAGTTCACGTTGACGGGCAGAAAGACGTCGGTAATGGTTCCATTTTCGGTTCCAGTAAAAGCGCGTGGGCCGACGCCGATGATTTCGAAGGTCTGGTCGCCGATGTGAACTGAGCGGCCGAGGACGTGGGGATCGCGGCCAAAGCGGTGATTCCAATAGTCCCAGGAGAGGACCGCATAGGGATTGAGACCGGGACCGCGATCATCGGCGGGGGTTAGAAGGCGTCCGAGCGCGGGCTCAAGGCCGAAGAGCGGGAACATGTTGCCGGACACATAAGCGACGTGGGCCTTCTCCGTGTCGTCGTCAGTAGACCAGGTGATGTCCGTGCGGTCGGCGTCGCTGATGGCGATGAGGTCGGCCTGGCCCTTGACGGCATCGCGCATGAGCTTGAAGGCCGGCGTGGCCCAGTGGCCGTCCTCCGCAGGCCTGCCATATAAGCCGGTCATTTGGCGGGAGAGGACGTAGAGGTTGCTGGCGCCGGAGATGGGCAACGGGCGCCAGAGCAGGGCGTCGATTAGACGGAAGGCGGCGACACAGGAGCCGATCCCGAGGGCGAGGGAAAGCACAGCGGCCGCGGACGTGATTTTGTTGCGGCGGAGCTGCCGCCAGCCGAAACGTATATCGGCCCACAATTTCTCGATGAAGGGGAGCCCACGCTCTTCCCGACAAGCGATCCTTGTTTGTTCCACTCCACCAAAGCTGATCCGCGCCTGACGTCGCGCTTCTGCGGGAACCATGCCTTTGCGCAAAAACTCCTCTTCCAGCAAAGCAAGATGAGACGCCATCTCCCGGTTCATCTCTGCTTCCGTCCTGGAGTTCGTGAAAAGACCAAAGAACTTCCGCATACCGCGCCTCAGATGTTTCATGGCTGGAACTCCTCCTGCAATAGCCGCTCAACCAGACCGGTCATCTTTCTCCAGCGCTCTGTTTCCTCACTCAACGCCTTCTGTCCGGCTTTAGTGATCGCGTAATACTTTGCTTCCCGGCTGTTTTCCGTGATCCCCCAGGATCCCTTTATCCAGCCGTACTGTTCGAGACGGACGAGGGCCGGATACAAGGTGCCTTGGTTGAGATTGAGAAGCCTGTCGGAGATCTGTTGAAGCCGGGTAGCAATCTGATAGGCATGCTGCGACCCCATGCTGGCAAGAGTTCGCAGGACAATGAGATCGAGTGTGCCCTGCCGCAATTGAATCGTCTCTTTTTCTTTACTAGGCATCCCAGTAGAAGCTCCAGAAACCAGAGTGGAGGTTTCTCCACTTGCTTGTCAAGTGAATAGCGCCTTAGCCGAATTTGCCTGGCACATGGACGAGTAACGGGCATGTGCTGTTCCAAGTGCTGGATTCGAACTGACCCACTACAGGATGCGGGGCGTAAATTCGCGCTTTTGTTCTCAACGTTTTATCTAAAATATCCGATAGTTCTGCTATACACTTAACGCACGATTCGCAACAAACTTATTGACAGCACGCCTCCCTTACGTGCCTATAGTGACTTGTGGATACATCCACTCCATCGACGCCGAACCCCAAAGACCGCACGGTACCATTGCTGGTAACGGCTGCGGTTGGTGCAGTCATCTTTATCTGTGCTTCCGCGTTCCTGGTCTACACCAACACAGAGCGTCTGGTTGCCTCGCGTGACTGGCGAGACCACTCGCTCGACGTGCTGAGCACGCTGCAATCCACTACGCAGCATCTGGACCACATCAATTTGGTGAGTCGCTTATACATTGAGGGCAAAAACGCGGAAGATCTGCAAAGTGCGGAACTAAATGCGGTAGCGTCAGATGCAGGCCTCGTTCATCTTGAAGAGTTGTTACGGGACCAATCGACACAGCTTGGCCGGGCACGCAGTCTGCACGCCTGCGTTCAGCAATTGATGGATCAGGTAAACGAGCAGCTTCCCAGGGGTATCAGCCCAGCCCGGAAAATTCTTCAATGCCGTGAGAATGTCGAACGGATGCGGGAAGATGAACGGGGTCTACTGACAAAGTTCACAGAAGATTCCCGGCATGACACATACCGCAGCCTGATTGCCGGAGTCGGCTTTCTTCTCATCTCGCTGGCGATGGTTGTGACCCTGTTCGGAATTCTTCTACGGGACGCCCGGCGGCGGCGAGTGGTCGAGCAGCGGATTTTTGACACCAATGCTCAGCTGGCAGCCACGGTGCACACCCTTAAAAAGCGAGCGGCAGAGGCATCGGTACTGATGTCTGCCCGTGAAGAGTTCCAACTGTGCACCGCCTCGCCACAGGCGCACATCGCGATGGTGCGCTATTGCAAGCAATTGCTGCCCACAGCAAATGTGGCTTTGCTTATCATCAACAATTCCCGTCAGCTGGTTGAAATTGCATCGACATCCGAAAATGAAACAAAAATCCTCGACGGATTCCCGCTCGATGGGTGTTGCGGTCTTCGTTCCGGCAGTCCTCGCAAACGACAACCCGGCCACTCTGAAGTGCACTGCAGCCATTTTCTCGGAACTCCACCTGAGAACTATCTATGCATCCCTTTGGCCGCACATGGCGACACTTTAGGCGTTTTATTCGTCGAATGCCCCACACCTGAGTCCTCCGCGAACCTGGAAACCAGTTCAAAAGGCCTGGAGGAGCTGGCGGAGATGGCTGCGATGTCGATTGCCGGCCTTAATCTGAGGGCACGCCTGGAATATCAGTCGATCCGCGACGGACTGACGAGTCTCTTCAACCGCCACTTTATGGAGATCTCACTGAACCGCGAGCTTTGCCGCGCCGCCAGAAACCACAGTGATCTGGCCGTGCTGATGCTCGACATCGATCACTTCAAGGAATTTAACGACACCTTCGGCCACGAAGCCGGCGACGCTATTCTGCGCGAGGTAGCTGAAATATTCATGCAGACCGTGCGTGCCGAAGACATTGCCTGTCGCTATGGCGGCGAGGAATTCGTCATCATTCTGCCGGAGACTCCGCTGGATGTCGCATTAGAAAGAGCCGAATTCATTCGCGGGCGCGTTCGCGAAATGCGCATTCGCTCCCACGAAACAACTCTGCGCGAAGTGACGGTTTCGATTGGCGTAGCCATGTATCCCGAATCGGGCGGCACGCTCGAAGAGCTTCTGCGTGCCTCTGACCGCGCCCTCTATGCGGCAAAACATCGTGGACGCAACCAGCTCGTGCTGGCTGACACGACCGTTGCCGTCTAAGCGTCTCTGGTTTTATGCATCCGGCCGCGAATCCACCGCTGCGCTGGTTTCTCAATGAATTTCATGGTTAAGAGCGCAGCCGCCACCAGCAGGACATAGCTGATCCAGGGATCGAACGCGATCAGACCGGTCTTATCCAGAATCCCCGAATTGTGAATCAGCGCCCACAGATTGAAGTGCAGGATATAGAGGCAGTAGCTTGCCTGACCAACAGCCACAAAGGGCGCAAATCCGAAGAAGCGGGCGACGAGATTGTGTCCGGCAAGGCCGAGAATCGCGAGGCCGAAGAGAGGCATCAGCAGACCGTCGTGCATGAGTGCAAATGGTAATTTATCGCCGTAGTAGAGAATGGCGTAAACCGCACTCACCCCCAGGACGCCCAGCAACAACCGCCACCGGCTGCCGCGCGAGATGCGGGAATCGATATCGGCAAGCACAATGCCAAAGAGAAAAGACGGTACATGCGGCGGGGGCGAGAACTTAAGCGCGCGCATCCAGAAACTGTCTGTGTAACGGTCGGCATATGGCCCGTCAGGCTGCAGGATGGTGTACAGGGTGGGCAGGATCATGCCCGCGATCCAGATCAGAAACAGGAGCCCAATCAACCCACGCCATCTCTGCGGCCTCTTCCAGAGAATCACCACAGGAAAAATCAGGTAGAAAAAGGCTTCCGTGCACATCGTCCATGCCGGCGTATTCCAAAAAGTTGCCAGCCTTGGAACCCAGCCCTGCAGCAAAAGCGGCGTCAGAACGACACCCACCGCGAACTCGCCATGGGTGCGCACATGCCATTCCTCCATCAACATGCCGAGGGAGATCAGCAGGCCAAACAGATAGACGGGATAAAGCCGCGAGAAGCGCGCAATCCAGAACTGACGCGTGTTGAGCTGGCCGCGCTGCGCCCGTTCGCTGTAATTGTAGGCCAGGATGAATCCCGACATCAGCAGGAAGAAGCTGACCGAGGTGTACCCATGGTTGACGATGGGAGCAAACGGCCCAAACCACTTCGGATTCGAGAAGTGGTAGAAAACGATATTGAGAGCTGCAAAGGCGCGCAGGCCGGAGAGTGCCGGAAGTCTCGACTTTCTCGGTAGCCTGACAACTTCAGCTGGTGGCTCGACGTCTGGAGTAGGGATCAGCTTAGCCGGCGGATCAAGCACCGCGGCCGAGGCCGATACGTTTTGCGCGTCTACATTCAGGCCGTCACCAGTGAGCCGACTTTTTCCCCGCAGATTACGCGGCGGATATTCCCCGGCCGATTCATATTGAAGATGATCATAGGCAGATTGTTGTCCTTGCACATGCTGACAGCAGTCGTGTCCATTACCTTTAACCCCAATCGCAGAATTTCCATGTACGTAATTTGCTCAAATTTCACTGCGTCGGTTTTGATGACCGGATCAGCATCGTAGATGCCCTCGACTTTCGTCGCTTTCAACAAAACGTCGGCTTTAATTTCCATGGCGCGCAACGAGGCTGCCGTATCGGTCGAGAAATAAGGATTTCCGGTCCCGGCGGCAAAGATGACCACGCGGCCCTTTTCCAGATGCCGGATGGCTCGCCGCCGGATGTACGGCTCGCAGACCTGATGCATCTCGATCGCGGACATGACGCGGGCATGCACACTCTTCTTTTCAAGCGCATCCTGGATGGCAAGCGCATTGATCACTGTGCCCAGCATCCCCATGTGGTCCGCGGAGACGCGATCCATTTCCTTCGCCTGCTCCGCTACACCGCGAAAGAAATTCCCGCCGCCGACAACGATGGCCACATCGACGCCCAACTCACGGATTTCGGAGATTTCCCCGGCTATCTCGTGCACACGGTCTACGTCCACGCCAAAGCCGCGACCGGCAGCCAGCGCTTCCCCTGAAAGCTTCAAAACGACGCGGTTATACATTCCTTTTGAGTATCGCATGGGCACGGGAATTGGCGAAGCCGTCCGCCCTTGTCGCGCCCGCAACCGGCAAGTTCGTTAGCTGCATCCCGAGGTTCGCGCGACGCCGCCTGACATCCGAACCTGTGCAGAAACAGGTTCCGGGCCATAAAGTACGCGCCGCAACTGGCAAGCACAACCGCGCAAAAGAAACGAGAGACAGCTCTTGAATCAATCGATTAAATCTAAAGAAAGCAATGCTTTCCTGGCTCGTTCTGCGACCGAGGCAGCAGAGAATCTTCGCGCCGTCTCTCTTACCAGCCGCGCCTCAGGAAGAAGCTCAGGCCGATCGACAACGCGTTGCATCAACTCCGCCAGCCGCTCCACGTTCGCAACTGGATAAAGCCATCCGTTCTTCCCGTCCTCGATGATGTCGGTGGGACCGCTTTCGCAGTCGCTGCTGATGCAAGGCAGACCGCGGCTGATGGCCTCGAGCAGAATCATGCCAAAGCCTTCGAAGGCTGAGGTCAGCACCAGAGCAGACGCACTGCCTGTAGCCCGCCACGGATCGTCCTGCCAGCCCATCCACTCCAGCTTGTCTCCAAGCCGAAGTTCATCGGCCAGAGCACGCAGCCGTGTTCCATCTTCCGCCCGCGCTTTCGGAGCAGCGCCGATGATCTTCGCCTTGAATTCTCCGCGCACCATCGACAGGGCTTGAAGAAAATCGTTCACCCGCTTCTGATCGTCATAGGTGAGCCGCCCGACATAAAGAAACGTGGGCGTATCCGCCCGTCGCAGCAAAGAAGCGGCGTCGACGTCAAGCCCATTGAAGATCGTAAATACTCTGTCCGCCTGCTCGGGCAGATATGCGCGCAGCTCATCGGCGACCCCGCGGCTGATCGCTAGGTGGCAATTCGCCTCATGCAGGTGCTCTTTCATGCGTAGCTTCGCTACAGGATAATGAATCCAGGAAGCAATCGGCATCTTGCGGAGGCCGGAAAAGCGCCGCGCAAAAATTGCCATGCGCAGCGTCGTCATATCGGCCGCGATGACGGCGTCGGGCTTCCAGCGCATCAGCTCGACTGTTGGCTGTGTCCCATATTTCGCCAGTCGCAAAAGCTTCGCGTCTTCCGGCGATCCTATCGCCGTGTAGCGAATGCCATCAAGCCAGCTCTTGTCCATGGAGCCGCCGAGCAGAAACAGCCGGCAATCGTCCCCCAGCGCATCGAACCCAGACATTAGGCTCCTGATGGCTGATTCCACGCCTCCCCTGCCCGAAACCGTTGGACAGAACAGAGCAATCTTCATTCCGGTTCTCCACTAAGCTGGATTCCATTCGCGCTATTCACCGCTATTCTTCGGCTCTTCTCAGGACCGGCTTTTCCTGCGATCACAAAAATGACGGCTCCCTGCCAGATTATCCCGCGGTCCACTCAAAACAAAATCGCCGCAGCATGGATGCTCCACGCTGCGGCGAAAATTTGTAACCGTCTCTGTTCCTTATGCCTGTGACTCGTCGGCTGCGATCTTGGTTTGCGCGACGGTCCAGTTCGGATCGCCGATTTTGAAGCGGGCAAAACGGCGGACAGTGATGTTCTCGCCCAGCTTGCCCACTTTCTGCGCAATCAGGTCCTTGATCGAAATGGTCTGTTCCTTGATGAACGGCTGTTCGAGCAGGCAGACTTCCTCGTAGAACTTGCTCATCTTGCCCTCGACGATCTTCTCGATCACCGGGGCTGGCTTGCCGGTCGCGGCTGCCTGCGCACGAAAGATATCCTTCTCGCGCTCCAGGTCTTCCGCGGTAACGTCTTCAGGGCGGACATAGCGAGGGTCAGTCGCAGCAATGTGCATCGCGATGTCCTTGAGCAGCTCCTGGAAGTCTTCTGTGCGAGCGACGAAGTCGCTTTCGCAGTTCACTTCCACCAGCACGCCGATCTTGCCGCCTGCGTGGATGTATGTGCCCACCGCGCCTTCATTAGTGGTGCGCGAAGCCTTCTTCTGTGCCGAAGCCATGCCGCGCTTACGCAGAATGACAAAGGCCTCTTCCATATCGCCTTTCGATTCCTGCAGGGCCTTCAGACAATCGCCCATCGGCGCGCCGGATTTCTCGCGCAGCTCCTTCACCAACTTTGCATCAATCTTTTCACTCACAGTCGACATTCCTTTTTCCAATTCCCTTCTACTGAATCTTTTCCTTCCGGGTAGCCCTGCGTGAAACGCAATCAACAGCGTTACAGCCCGGTTTTACAGTGTGCTGATCAAAACCCGCCAAACACAACGAAAGCGTGGCTCAACTAAATTGCAGCCACGCTTCCCGAAGAATTACTTTCACGGTCTGCATCGAGTGAATGCAGGCCTTCTTACGTTTTAGAAGCTGCTTTCGGCTGCCTCGGCGTCATCCAGCGCGCTCACGGTCGCAGGCGACTTGCGAATGCCTCCGCCCAGCGCCGCTTCGAGGTCAACTTCTTCTTCCGGTGATTCCAGAGCGCCTGCCTGAATTCCTTCCACCTCGCCAGCTTCCGGCTTTTCATCCACTTGCTCGTCTGTGCTAACGCCGGCCACCTCGACATACTGCTTGTCGGTAGCCATCTGCACGCCTTCAACCGCCGAATCGGCAATTTTTGACGCGAAGAGACGAATCGCACGCAGCGCATCGTCGTTGCCCGGGATCACGTAGTCGACAACCGTCGGGTCGCAGTTCGTATCGACAACCGCGACAACCGGGATGCCCAGCTTGCGGGCTTCCTTCACGGCAATCGCTTCGTTATTAGAGTCGATCACGAAGAGCGCATCGGGCAGCCGCTTCATGTTCTTGATGCCGGCAAGATTCGCCTGCAGGTGCTTGCGCTCGCGCTCCAGACGAATCACTTCCTTCTTCGTCAGCAGCTCATAGCGGCCGTCTGTAGCCATCTCATCCAGTTCCTGAAGGCGCTTCACCGACTTCTGCACCGTCACCCAGTTCGTCAGCAATCCACCGAGCCAGCGGTTGTTGATGTAGAACATCCCGGCGCGGTTCGCCTCTTCAGCGATCGCGTCCTGTGCCTGGCGCTTGGTGCCAACAAACAGAATCACTTTGCCCTGGGCGGTCAGGTCGGTCACGTACTTCGACGCTTCCTTGAACATCTTCAGGGTCTTCTGCAGGTCGATGATATAAATGCCGTTCCGCTCGCCGAAGATGTATTCCTTCATGCGAGGGTCCCAGCGCTTCGTCTGATGCCCGAAGTGGACTCCCGCTTCGAGCAGCTCCTTCATGGTGATCGTGGCCAAACAGCCTCCTTCGTGGATTGCATCCCGGCAAGGTTTAAGGTCGCCGGAATTGATTCCCCTATTTGGGAAGATTGAACTACCTAAACTCTAGGTGCCCCATGTCTCGATTTTGGAGACATGGGATCAACCTGAAATTAGCGCTTGCTGAACTGGAACCGCTTACGAGCGCCCTTCTGACCGTACTTCTTGCGCTCCTTGGCGCGAGCGTCACGGGTCAGCAGGCCTTCGCTCTTCAGCGTCTTGCGCAGTTCGGCATTGAACTCGAGCAGTGCGCGGGAGATACCCATCTTGACCGCGTCGGCCTGCGCATTCACGCCGCCGCCGGTCACACGCGTCACCACATCAAAGGTCGCCGTGGTTTCGGTCAGCGCCAAAGGCCGCTTCGCCGAAACACGCTGCTGCTCGGTGACGAAATAGGTCTCGAACGGCTTGCCGTTGACCTTGATTTCGCCGCTGCCGGGACGCAGAAAGACACGGGCAATCGCCGACTTGCGGCGTCCCGTTCCGTAATACTGAACCAAATCTGCCATGCTTGTCCTTTTCGCCAGAACTTACATTCTGGCCGTAAATCTTATGCCTTTACTTCCAGAGGCTGCGGCTTCTGCGCCTGGTGCGGATGCTGGTCGCCCTTGTAGACGTTCAGCTTCGAGCCCATCTTGCGGCCCATTTTGGTCTTGGGCAGCATGCCCTTGATCGCCTCTTCCACAATCTTTTCCGGACGACGCTGCAGCAGGCGCGTGAACGACTCTTCGCGCAGACCGCCGGGGAAACCCGTATAGCGGCGATAGACCTTCTGCTGGCTCTTCAAACCGGTCAGCCGAATCTTTTCGGCATTGATCACAATGACGTGATCGCCCATATCGATGTACGGGGTGTATTTTGGATTTCTCTTACCGCTCAGCACGCTGGCCGCTTCGGTCGCCAGTCGGCCCAGGGTCTTGCCGCTCGCGTCCACCACGAACCACTTGCGGTCAATCTCGTGCGCGCTAGGAATGTACGTCGACATCTCTCTTATCTCCAGCAAAAACTCGCGTTCAAAACGCAATCCGCCCACGCAAAACAGCAGCGCGGTCTAAAAACTTACCCACAGCGAAGACTTCATGTACGCGTGAGATTCGGGGCCCCCAGCACGCGCGGTGTTCGCGAGTTGGGGTGAATTTGGCGCAGGCTCAACCGATAGGGGTTTTCCGGGTTCGGCGCCCTGTCAATCTGTGAGTTGATCACAGACATACGGACGGGCAGACGCGGAACTGCGCAAGGATTTTAGAATACGGGATTTTTAGGGCAGAGTCAACGAAATGTGGCGCCTTTCCCGGTTTTTCAATGCCACTCTAAACAAGTTTAACCTCACGACGTCACCTTGATCTTGAGCGATTTTCCCTTTTGTGCTCTCTATCGCCTCCGGACATCCTGAGCGAAGCACGGCGGGTGGTGGCCCATATTTAACATGGGTGCCCCATGTCTCGCTTTTGAGACATGGGATTTTTCGGTAGAAGCACCGGGCTTTAGCCGGGGAGAAAAGAACCGCAGCGCAAAAGCGGCTTCAGCCCCGGTTACGACTTTGCTTTTGTCCCTAACCGGACACCAGGCGGCACATAATGGAAATGGATGAGATAGATATTCTCACCCTTTCCATGCTTCGCCACTTTAAGCAAGTCCAGAACACCCAAAAATCCAGACTGGCGCGCCAGCTCCGGCGTGATATCGGGAAATCCAATGGTTTCCATGGAGTCGATCTCGATCTCGCCCTCTTCCATGCGATATCGCCCGCCAACTCGCACATGGGGGCGCATCCAGATTCGAACGCTGCAGGTGATCTCTCCCCGACGAACTCCTTCTCGAAGCCGTTTGGCGAACATCATGGCAAAAGTCTACAACTACAAACTTTGTCAAGTCCCTCAGTCGGAAAAATCTCTGCAACTAGCTGTAATAAAATGACTTAGCAGATCGCAGACTTGGCGTACTATTTCACCGAACTTGTTATACTCGAATAGAGAGAAGTTTTTAGAAAGCGCCCGCTTGCAGCGGGCGCTTCGCTTTTTAGGAGGGGATCCTCCGCTAAGTGATTGAAAACACTAGAACGATATTAAGTTTAATGAAATCAGTCAGTTAGTGGGGGATGATCCCCTCGCAAGTGATTGAAAATAAACAGATGGACAATCACATGGAGGGGAGGGGTACCTATGCCCCGGTCTCCAGTACCACCCGGAAGCGCGCCTTGCCGCTCATCATGCGGTCGTAGGCTTCGGCCGCTTTTTCCAGCGGATATTTCTCAATCAACGGCAGCACGCCGGTGATCTCGCTGAACTTGAGTGTGTCTTCAGATTCAATCGATGTACCGCTGGGCCATCCGTGAAGGGACTGCCGCTGCAGAATCAAAGGAAGTGACGCCACCTGAAGCGGCTTCGGAGAAACACCGAGAATCACGAACTCCCCTGCGTATCCTAGTCCGCCTATAGCGGCCGACATCGCATCCGCATCGGTCACGGTGGCAAGGATCACGCGCGCTCCACCCAGTTTTTGGAGGGCTTCGGCTACGTTTTCACTGGAACTATCAATATAGTGGCGCGCTCCCAACTCATGCGCGAATTTGGCTTTGTCTGCGCCCCGCGCGATGGCAACGGTGTTGAAACCCATCTTCGAAGCAAACTGGATACCCAGATGTCCCAGACCGCCTATTCCAAGAACAGCGACCGTATCCGGCGGTTTTGCACCGGTGTTGCGCAGGGAGTTGAAGGTCGTGATTCCAGCGCATAGCAGCGGAGCTGCTTCGGCGCTCTTGAGCGAATCGGGGACCGCCGCTACCGCGTCCGCCGGGACAGTAATGTAGTCGGCATAACCGCCATCATAGGTAATGCCGGGGATAAGCGCATTCTGGCAGGCGACCAGGTCGCCGCGACGACAAGGCTCGCAACGCCCGCAGTGTCCGCCATACCAGCCGACACCGACGCGCTGCCCCACGCTCCATTGAGGAACATTCTCTCCTACAGCATCCACCAGGCCGATGACTTCATGACCCGGCACTCTGGGATACTTAATAAATGGAAAAATCCCCTCTTTCGTAACGGAATCGCTGTGACAAACACCGCACGCCTGCACGCGGATGCGCACCTGACCTGCTTTCGGCTCGGCAACTTCCCGGGTTACCACTTCCAGAGGCGCACCGCCCTTGGCTACCTGTACAAATCTCGCTTCCATCGTCTTTCTCCTCACGCGCTGCATTATGCCAGAAACAGATGCATTAGAGATAACTGCCGGTCTCTCCTTCAAAAGCCGGGTGGCATTTCAATCGATAAAACAAGAGCGCTATACTCGCCGCATGAGCCAGCATTTCTTCGATCTCATCCGACAGGGAAAAACTGCGGAGATTGCCGAGGCTGTAGAGGCGCAGCCTGCACTTGCTCAATCGCGTGATGCGCAGGGAATTTCGGCGATCATGCTCGCGGTGTACACGCAGCAACCGCTGATTCGCGATTTCCTGATCGCGCACATAAAAGAGCTGGACATCTTTGAGGCCGCCGCGGTGGGCAATTGCACGCGCTTGCAGCAATTGATTGCAGCCGATGCTATGTGCGCCCGTGCCCACTCACCTGATGGATGGACGCCGCTGCATCTGGCAGCAGCATTTAGCGACACTAAACCTGTGGTCTTATTGTTGGAGCAGGGGGCCCATGTACATCAATGCTCCCATAATCCGCTGCGGAACCAGCCGTTGCACGCCTGCATTGCGCTGAACAACTCGCTGGACGTCGTCCGCGCACTGCTCGAAGCCGGAGCAGACGTAAACGCCACGCAGCATGGCGGATACACTCCGCTGCTGCAGGCTGCCGCCGCCGGCAAAAAAGACCTGGTGCTGTTGCTGCTGGAATATGGAGCGCGGCACGATTGCGTCTGCGATCGCGGCAAGTCTGCCGCCGACTATGCTCACGAACGTGGCCATACAGAGCTGGTCGAGTTGCTCAAATCTTATGCGTCGAAACCGACGATGCAGGCTTGATGTAGAACACCTCAGTGAGGACCGAGGTTGATATTGAGCTGGACGCCGCGTTGACCCCTAGTATTCACGGTGGATAGTGAAAAGAGCGAGGCTTGCCTCGACCGATGACGGAACACATAGTCACCGATGAGGTACCCAAAGGTGCTGCCCACAATCACGTCCGACGGGAAATGCTCGCGTGACAACACACGCGACGCTGAAACTGCAGTCGCCAGCGAATAGACGACTACCTTGGTTCCGACTCCGCTATACTGGCCGGCGATCACACGCGCAAATGACCAGGCGATCATAGAGTGATTGGAGGGCATCGATTGTCCATCGGGCCACGTGCTGGTGCCATGTGGCCAGAAGCGTCCGGTGCCATCACCCTGATTCGGGCGTTGACGGTTGATGGCATATTTCAAACCCTCATTCAGGATGACTGCGTTCAGCGTGGCCTCACCTGCGAGAACGGACGACTCCTGCAGGTAATCGTTATGCGTACCAATTGCAACGAGATAGCCGATGACAGGAGCTGCGGTCGGCCCGTATAAGCCAGCGTAGTTAGAGAATGTATTGAATTTATCTTCCCGGCTTGGATTCACCCCAAGTTTACGCATGATATGCGCGTCGTAATCAATGGCAAACCCTGTGCCCACCCCGAAGGGGATGATCCAGAACATGTCTCTTGCACTGATGCGAAAAGGACTGGTGATAATTCCAACCTGATCCTGCGCAATGTGCACGACGCAAGGCTTGGGGTTCCGCAGCTCACAGTCATCTCTTGCAGTATTCTGTGCCAGGATTGGACAGACATACCAGAGGCTCAGGAGAAAAACGATCAGGCGAGAATACATATGTAAAATTTGAGCGTATCACGCAGGACTCTGATGATCGATTTTACGTCGCCTGCCAGCGGTTTTCTCAGGCCGCAGATGTAATGACCAATGCATCGATTGGTGGGATTGGCTTTAGCTTCGGTGTCTTTACCTCAAGGAAATTGCCAGTAGCCAGCTCGGTCAAAACCTTGTTTGCCGTATCTTCCGTGCGGGTGGAGACGACATGCAGGCGCTTCACCGCTCGCATCGTTACAGTTGCGAGTAAAAAACGATTTTCGATCTTAGTGCTTGCGGAGTAAACCAGCTCAGAACGCATATTGCCTCATTTCGTGAGTTACTTTGCCTCGGGTCAAGAGGCCGGCTCAGAAACGAGAGCAGCCAGATGAGGGAAAAGGAAGAAATACCCCTTTGGAGAATGAGCATACGCGTTCGTTCCGTTTTTACCTAATGATTTCTTTTTTCTTTCATTTACAAGACGCTAGGGGATGGCTGGCTGCCAAATCTCTACGCGATTCCCTTCCGGATCGTTAAACCAGCCAAAGCGTCCGTACTCTGTGCTCTCTCGTTTTGCGTCCACCTCTACGCCCGCAGCAATCAGCGAATCCAGCACAGCGTCCACGTCGTCGACCTGAAAATTGAGCATCGCCGGTTGCTTTACTGGCCAGTACGCATCCTCCTGCTGGAAGAAGGAGACCACCGTATAGGCCTTCTGCTCCGCCGCCTGAAAGATGAAGCACCCCGCATTCGATTGCAGGCCAAGATGCTTTTCGTACCACGCATATAACGCCTTGGGCTCACGCGCCCGCACAAACGCTCCACCGAAACCGATTACCTTCGCCATGGCTTACTCCTCGCTGTTCAGAATCTCACCGAGCGTTGATTTATGCTTTGTCTTGCGACGCTCTTCGCGTGGCTTATCTTCTATGATGCGTTCGGCCTTGGGCTGCCCCACGCGCTCCCGCGCATTGGCCTTGACGGCCTTTACCGCAGAAAACTTTTTTGCCTTCTTTTTAACCATTCCCGATCTCTCGTCTCTGCCCGCAGTTTCCTGCCACCGCATCAGTATGAAATACTTTCGAGGTCTCTACGGGGGTTTTTGCTATGGAAGAACGCGACTTTTTCACTGAGCAGAACGAGCAGCGTACCCATACGCTCACCTGCCCACATTGCGGAAAAGCAGAAGAGTACCAGCTTGCATGGCTGGTACGCCGCAAACGAAACGCCCTACCGCGCCACGCCGACGAGCGCGACCGCGCCCGCTTCGCGAAAGCCCAATCTTATATGGTCCGCAAAGACGACATGGTTGCGTGTAAGAATATCCGCTGCCGCAAGCGCTTTGACGTGGCTGGCGTGCAATCGGTAGCGTTTCTGGAGTCGGCTTGACATTGATTCAGAGCTGAAACAGGAAACGCCGTTCCGTCAGGTTTATGGCCACGAAGACTTGAACCGATTTAGAAGCTCTTTACGTCGAACCACCTAGGCAAGCGATTGAGGGATCGCCTCTTCCCATCGTCCTTGCGCTTTGAGGATCAACTCAATCACCTCCCGCGCAGCACCTTTGCCGCCACGGGCGTTGGTTATGAAATGGCAGGCGGCTTTCAGTTCGAGGGCCGCATCGGAAACGGCGACGGCCAGCCCCGCGCGAAGAGCGAGCGGCAGGTCGGGCAGGTCATCGCCCATATAGGCAGTCTTATCGGCGGTCACTCCGGCTTTCTGCAGGCATTCTTCAAATGCGGCCGTCTTTTTTGCCTGGCCGAGGTAGACGTAATCTACGTGAACCTCGTGGGCGCGTTGCTGCACGGCGGGAGATTTGCGTCCGGTAATGAAGCCGGTTTTGAGACCCATGATGTGTGCGAGAGTCAGACCCGCGCCGTCTTTCGCATTGAAGACCTTCATTTCGAGAATTTCGCCGCCTCCTGGGGGCGAGATGAGGCAGACGCCGCCGTCGGTGAGTGTTCCGTCTACATCCATGAGGAAGAGCTTGATTTTCTTGGCGCGGTCGAGGACGGCTTGGGGGAACTGCGGATTGTCTGGCATGGTGACGATTCTATATCGCGTTTATTTCGCGGTTGTTGCTGGATACAGCGATTTCAAGTCTGCTTTCGCGTTCACTTGGCTCAGGCGGTACATGAGCAGAGCAGCGCGCTCGGTATTGATGGGCTGCGCGGAGAGGTCGACTGTCTCGCCGGGAGCGTGTGCGCCTTCTCCGGTAGCTCCAATGCCAGCGAGGCCAGGCAGATATTCTGCAACAAAAGAGATATCGCCTGCGCCGCGCTTCATTGGGTCGAGTTCCGGCATTTCGGCGAATCCTAAACTTTTGTTGGCTCCATTCAGCATGCGCAGGAGGGCACGGCTGTCCTCGGTAGGAGCCATCGCTGGGTAGCCTTCGCCGAACTCGATGGTTGCGTTTGTTTTGGGCAGATGCTCGGCGACAATGGCCTTCATCTTCGATTCAATGCGGTTGGTTTGTTCATTCGAGATGGTCCGGATGTCCCCGCTTACGTATGCGGTTGGCGAGATAACGTTGTCCTTGCCGGTGGCGCTGCCTGAGATGCCTTCAGAGTCGACGGAAACGGTTGTGCCTCCAAGCAGAAGACCGACGTTGTATGTGAGGTACTTTTCAGGAAGCTGCGTACGGAAAGTGTCGAGGATGCGCGCGACCTCGTAAATGGCTCCGTAGCCTTTACTCTCCGAGAAAATTCCTGACGAGTGGCCGGTTTCGCCCGTGGCTTTGATCTTCCAGGTGATGGAACTGCGGCGACTGACACTGCCGTAGAAGACGCCGTCGACACGTGGTGTACCTTCGAATTCGAGTGCCACGTCGCTGTGTTTGGCGGCGGCGATCATATCGCGGCGGGAGATGCTGGCGGGCTCGCCGTGCGCTTCTTCATCTCCACTCAGGACGATGGTGATGTCGGTCTGCTTGAGCACTCCGGCAGCCTGCATGGCTCTGAGAGCGTAGAGCATGATGACAAGGCCGCCCTTCATGTCGTTGGTTCCGGGGCCGGTGGCGATGTGGCCGTCGACGGTGTAGCTCTGGAAGGGGCTGTCTTTCTCGAAGACCGTGTCCATGTGGCCGATTAGGAGCATGCGCTTGCCGCACTTGCCGGACTCGGGGCAGGGGTGTTCGGCTACGAGGACTCCGGCGCGCTTGACTTCGTCCATGGGGACCCATTTGACCTTGAAGCCTAGGTCTTCGAGTTCGCGCAGCATGACCCTACCCACAGCTTGAACGCCCAAAATGTTGCGGGTGCCGCTGTTGATTTCGACCAGTTGCTTGAGGAGGTCGTTTGAGGCTTGCTCGTTGGCTTTGATGTAGGTGACCATGGCTTGCTCAGGCTGAGAGAGTTGCTGCGCGTTGAGCGGCGACACTGCGAGCCATGCTGCGGCGAGGCACACCCGAATTCTGATTTGCATGATGACAGTGAGGATAGCATTGCAGTTTTGCGTGGTAGATCTATTTGAATCCACGGCTTTATACCCAAATCCCATGATTTTCGCTGTACCTTCTCAGCTGTGTCTGAGAACATAACCAGAATGAAATTCGTAGAATACGCGCTGGCGCTAATTGGTGGTGGTTCTCTTGGTTGCGCAGGCCTTTATCTCGGTTACAGATTGAGCCAAACACGTTTTGGACGAGGCGGGTCCGAGTCCCTACAAACTGTATTTTCGCGACGCACCTTCAAATAAAGATTTCAAAACCAACCCACTACTGGCTTTTTGTCCATTCGCCTATGGATTACTGCTTCCGATATACTGGCGCGTTCACCTATGAAGATTCTTGTCTGCATCAAACAAGTTCCGCAAAAAGACGCTCCTCTGAAGCTGAACGAGGCTGGCACCTGGATTCGCGAAGACATCTCCTATGAGGTCAATGAGCCGGATGCCTATGCGCTGGAAGAAGCGCTGCGGCAAAAGGAAAAGCATGGCGGCGAGGTTGTCGTCATCACTGCCGGACCGGCGCGTGCCCAGCAAGTATTGCGCGAGGCGCTGGCCAAGGGCGCGGACCGGGCGATTCATCTTGAAGACGACAAGTTCGTTCAGCTGGACTCGACCAATACGGCTCGCGCGATTGCCGCGGCGGTGGCTGAGGAAAATTTCGACCTGATTGTGACCGGGTTGCAGTCCGATGACTTTGGCGCGGCGCAGACAGGTGTGCTGCTGGCCGAGATTCTTGGGCTGCCACATGCCACGATCATTATCGGGATTGAAAAGACTGACTCCGGTTTGCATCTGAAGCGGGAACTGGAGGCGGGCCACTACCAGTTCATCGACCTGCCGACGCCTGCGGTGCTCACTATCCAGAGCGGCATCAACAAGCTGCGGTACGCCAGCCTGATCGGCATCAAGCAGGCCAAAAATAAGCCTCTGCGCAAGGTCGCCTGGGCGGAAGTGGAGCCGAAGCTGAGCAAAAACCTGCAACAGATTGAGCGGCTTTATATTCCGGTGAAGCAGAAGAAGACCGAGATGATCGAGGGTCCACCGGCGGAAGTGGCGCGCAAGGTGACGGAATATCTCAAAAACACCGCGCGCGTGATTTAATTGTTGTCAGAAAGAGCGAGCGTCCCTCGCCATATTTCTTTAGGAGACTTGAGCACGATGGCCAACCTGAACATTCCCGTAGAGGAACGCAACCTGACGCCTGATCAAGTGGAGGCCCTCGACAAACGCCGCCAGTGGGGAGTCACTTATCAGGTAATCGCGGGCCAGTTCGCTTTCTTTGCCATACTGCTTACCGTATGGTCCGGTCAGGATGCGACGTATTCGCCCAACTGGGTGCACCCCATGCTTTACTACAACATTCTCGCCGGCGTGCTGGCAGTGGTATTCGGCGGTTATGGGACGTATCTGAAGCGCGGGCGTCCGGAGTTTTCCAGCCTCTAATTTGAGAAGCAGATCCTTCGCTACGCTCAGGATGACAACCTTTAAATGAATGTAGGGGGAGCTTCGGCTCCCCTGAGGCGTGTATGGCAGATACCATTCTTGTCGTTGCAGAACAGCGGGAAGGCAAACTCAACCGCGTCTCTTTTGAAACTATCGCTGGCGCACAAGCCATCTCGAAAGAGACGGGCTGGCCGGTGGAGGTCGTCCTCGCCGGCAACAACATCGGAGCTTTAGCGCAGGATCTGGCTGGCAAAGCTGTGGCCCGCGTCTATGCTTTGGAAGGCGAGCCGCTTGCTGTCTACACCTCGGACGCCTACGTTTTCGCTCTCAAGCAATTCATTCAGGACAAGCTGCCGAAGCTGGTGCTCTTTCCGCATACCTACCAGGTACGCGACTTCGCGCCACGTCTGGCGCTGGCGCTGGATCGTACTCTAATTTCGGACGCGATTGGCTACAAGCACGAAAATGGCAAGCTGCTATTTACCCGACAAATGTTTCAGGGGAAGTTTGCGGCGGATGTTTCATTCGGCTCGGATGGACCATGGCTGGCTACGTTTCAGATCGGCGCGTTTCGTGGAGACCAGGCCGAGACTGGGTCTGCGTCCGTTGAAAAAGTAGCTGCCGCGGTTGCAGAAGGTTCGCCGCGCGTCATTCCGCATGAGGTGTTTCAGGAGGCGAAGCAGGCGGTTGATCTTTCGCAGTCTGAGGTCATCGTCGCCGTCGGGCGCGGGATCAAGGAGCAGAAGAATCTTGCTCTCGCCGAGGAACTGGCGAAGGCCCTGGGCGGCGAGGTTGCGGCTTCGCGTCCGATCTGCGATAACGGATGGCTTCCGCTGGAGCGGCAGATTGGGTCGTCGGGTCAGACAGTGGCTCCGAAGCTCTATGTGGCGCTGGGGATCAGCGGGGCGATTCAGCACATCGTGGGAATGAAGGGCTCGCGGACGATTGTCGCCGTGAATAAAGATCCTGAGGCTCCGATCTTCGAGATTGCGGATGTGGGTGTGGTTGGGAATCTGTTTGATGTGGTGCCTGCGCTGACTGAGGAGATTAAGAAGGCTAAGGCTTGAGTACATTTCCTGTTTATGAACGAGCGTGAACGACTGGCAAGTTTTTATGCAGGCCTTGGAGATGAAGAACTCATCAAGATTGGCTCGCAATTTGATTCCTTATCTGATGAAGCGCAGGTCTCGCTTCGCGAAGAATTTGAGCGAAGATCGCTCGATGCACCAGAACTCGAAGAGCCGCCTAATTCGTTTGAACTTCAGGAACTTGTCACAATACGAACGTTCCGTGATCCTTCAGATGCGATGATGGCGAAGAGTGTTCTCGACTCGGCAGAGGTTCCCTGTTTTCTCAAGGATGAAAACACCGTTCGTATCCAATGGGTATGGTCAAATCTGATCGGAGGAATTCGGCTGCAGGTACGTCCAGCAGATGTTGAAATTGCCGAACAGTTGTTATCTCAAGAAGTTTCGCCGACCATTGAGTTAGAAGATGGCAAGGTTTACGAACAACCCTGTTGCCCATTCTGCACGTCGCTCGACATTAGATTTGAAGCACAAAACGAGAACGTTCGTCTGGCGCCGGTTCTGGCTTTGGCATCGATTCTAGTTGGTGTTCCAATTGCTTTCCCGAAGAATCGCTGGACGTGTCATACGTGTCGGAAAGAGTGGAATGATTCCGCCCCTAAAGACATCTCCTCAGATTCAGAATAGCCGAGACCATACCATCCCTTTTCCTAGTAAGATGGTCGGTCGACCATGATCACTTTTCGTAAACCCATTGAAGGTATTGAGCGTCCGCAGATGGAGGCCGATGTTGTCATCATCGGCGGTGGGCCGGCGGGGATGGCTTGTGCGCTGCGCCTCTCTCAACTCATTGACGAACACAATGCAAGCCATCCGGATTCGCAGCTCTCGAAGGACAACATCTACGTTCTCGAGAAGGCGCGAGAGATTGGGCAGCATTGTCTTTCCGGGGCGCTCCTCGATCCTCGTTCTATGCGCGAGTTGCTTCCCGGCTTCGAGGCGGACGCGCCTATCGATGCGGAGGTGACGAAAGAGTCGGTCTACTTTCTCACCAAAGACAAGGCGCGTAAATTCCCCATCGTTCCTCCGCCGTTGCGCGACCATGGCAACTATGTCATTTCAATCAACAAGTTTGTGAAGTGGCTCGGGCAGAAGGTCGAAGAGGCGGGCATTACTGTCTTCACCGGATTTGCCGGATCGGAGTTGTTGTTTGAGGATGAGAGTCGCGACGCCGAGATTGCGCGTGTGGCTGGGGTTCGTACGGACGACAAGGGTATTGATAAGCGGGGTCAGCAGAAGGCAAATTTTGAGCCCGGATATGATCTGCGGGCGAAGATTACGATTCTGGCGGAGGGCACACGCGGGAACTGCGCCAAGCAGTTGATTGAGCGGCTGGAGCTTGAAGACTTTTACCATGCACAGACGTATGGCGTCGGCATCAAGGAGCTTTGGGAGATCCCTGCTGGGCGTGTTGATAAGGGCGAGGTGATTTATACCCTGGGCTATCCGCTCACCACGCGCGAGTATGGCGGCGCATGGATTTACGGTATTTCAGACACGCAGGTTTCCGTTGGCTATGTGACGGGTCTTGATTACGAAGACCCGCGCACCGATCCTCATCATGTCTTTCAGGATTTCAAGGAGCACCCGCTGGCACGTCGGATTCTTGAGGGCGGCAAGATGATTCGCTACGGGGCGAAGACGCTGCCCTATGGCGGATGGCTCACCATGCCGCGTATTTACGGCAATGGCTGGATGATTCTTGGCGATTCGGCGAGCTTTTTGAATTCTCAGCGTCTCAAGGGGATTCATCTGGCTATCAAAAGCGGGATGCTGGCGGCGGGAACGGCTTTCGATGCGCTGCTTTCGGGCGATAGCTCTGCCGATACGCTGAGCGAATACAAGGCTGCTGTCGATGCTAGCTGGATCAAAGATGAACTGTATCCCGTCCGCAATTTTCATCAGGCTTTCGAGCATGGGCTTTACGACGGCCTTGTCAAGGCTGGCATTCAGCAACTGATGCGGGGCAGCAATCTCGGGCCGGATTACAAGAATGAAGCAGGCTATCTGCGTATGAAGCATGCCGACGCGCTAAGCCCGTATGGCGATGGCCGCGAGCATTTTCTCGGCAACGCGAAGGGCGACGGCAAGCTTACGTTTGACCGCCTGACCGACGTCTACCACTCAGGCACGCGCCATGAAGACGATCAGCCGACCCATCTTGTCATTAAAGACCTCGATATTTGTAACAGTCGCTGTGGCAAAGAATTTGGCAATCCCTGCCAGTACTTTTGTCCGGCTGCGGTCTATGAAATGGTTGAGTCGCAGGAATCGCCTTCCGGCAAGCAGCTGCACATCAACTTTGCCAACTGCGTACACTGCAAGACTTGCGATATCATGGACCCCTACCAGATCATCAACTGGGTGCCACCGGAGGGCGGCGGTGGCCCCAACTACGATGGTTGCTAGGCACTGGCCCCGCCGTCGTCGCTACTCTGGGGTAGAGTGAGCCTCCATGACTTCCATCTTCATTCGCGCTGCTAAAAGAGAAGACGTCCCAGCATTACAGGGCCTGATCGAGCGTTCTGTTCGCGACTTGCAAGCAGGCTGGTATACCTCTGAGCAGATTGAGGCTGCCGTTCATTCCGTCTTTGGCGTGGACACTCAGCTCATTGATGACGGCACTTACTATGTCGCCGAGATTGGCGGACAGATTGCCGGATGCGGTGGATGGAGCAAACGCGGCACGCTTTACGGAGCTAGCCACTATGGCCATTCCCGAAACGATGTTCTGCTCGATCCGGCCCACGATCCAGCGCGCATTCGTGCTTTCTTTACCCATCCGTCGTTTGCCCGGAAAGGCGTGGGTCGGGCTCTCCTTACATCTTGTGAAGACGCGGCGCGCAAAGCTGGCTTTCAGAGCATGGAAATGGCAGCGACGCTGCCTGGGGTTCCACTGTATGCCGCACACGGTTACGAGGCATTTGAAACTTTCGAGGTTCCTCTGCCGGGTGGGCATTCCATACCCGTTCGGCGCATGGCAAGGAAAATCAGCTAGTTACGTAAGGAATGTTGCTTCGCTGGCCGTTTCATGGGACAGTACCAACAGTTTCGCTGTCGCGTGAAACCATTAAAAGTTAAAAAAATACAGGAGCATTTCTCTCTATGGCTCAAATCTCCTGCCCTTGGTGTTCTGAAACTACATCGATCCGGCGCTCCCATAAGCGCTGGCAGGATCTACCCAGATATCTTCTAGGCCAGCGACCTTACCGCTGCCGAATTTGCGGGAAACGCTTTTATCAACGCACGGTGACTTTGCCGCTGCATTCAAAGGAAGTGCCGGTCTCCAAACATTGATTGTGCGGGATTAGCTAGCCACCGATGTGCACCATGCTGCGCGATGGCTTCAGGAATCCTGGTTCGCCGATGTGATGACGGGCCTCTTTCTGTTCTACGATCGCTCGGATGAAAGCAGCCATCTCTTCATCGGTTGCACCATGGTGCATACGGCCATATAGATCATGATCGAATTGGGAAAAAAGGCATGTGCGGATTTTGCCGTCTGAAGTGAGGCGAATCCGGCTGCAATGTCCGCAGAATGCCTGCGAAACAGGAGCGATGATGCCGATTTCGCCGACGCCATCGTCGAAGGTATAGCGCTGTGCGGTTTCGCTTCGCGCGTTTGCCTTGAGTGGCACGACAGGTCGAAATGCGCTCAACCTCTCCAACAACTCCGGCACAGGAATGACGGAAGCAAGCGTCCACAGACGATCCTCTTCCAGCGGCATGAACTCAATGAAGCGGACGATGACGCCTTCATCGCGTGCGAATTTCGCAAAGGGAACGATCTGATCTTCGTTGAAACCGCGCAGAAGAACACAGTTGACTTTTACGTGGCCCAGCTCGACACGCTGTGCGGCGCGGATGCCGGCGACGACCTTGTCGAAGCTTTGCGGAACGCGGGTAATGCGCGTAAAGATATCCGGCTCAACCGCATCCATGCTTACCGTGACACGGCTTAGTCCAGCATCTTTCAACGGTTGCGCCATCTCGGCCAAAAGATGGCCGTTGGTCGTCAGCGCAAGATCGAGCGGCGCACCATTGGCGACGGTTCTTGATTTGCTCAATTCGCGCACTAACTCCAGCAGACCCTTACGCAGAAGAGGCTCGCCGCCGGTCAGTCTGACCTTCTCGATACCGAGCTCAACAAATATGCGCACGATACGCAAATAGTCGGCAATCGGAAGCTCTGCATATTGAGCACCATCGTTTCCTGTTCGACAATAAACACACTTGTAGTTGCAGCGATCCGTTATCGATACGCGCAGGTCAGTGATGGCGCGACCATGCTTGTCCATCAAACGTGAGAAAGTTGCCCGGGAAGACTCTTTCCAATCGAGATCGGGCAGGGATGCTGACATCAGTGACTCCACTGTATTCGATGCGCCAGCCGAAGGCGAGATACAGACTATCGCGTAGGCAGGATAGGGGTAAGCGTGTGTTTGTTTTCAGGAGCTCTGGGATCGATGCCAAAATCCCATACATCCAGGTTCACGTCCTGCGGTGAAAGAACTTCCATCAGAGCATACTCACCAAAACTCAGGGGCTCTTTCGGCACAACCTTCATCCAGTGGCCGCCTGGCAAAATCTGCGCGGTGGTTTCAACGATATCCTCCGAATGTGAGACCTTTCCGAGCATGCTGATATTCATAGCGCCAATCACACGCAGATTGCGCCGCGTCTGCACTCGCACAATCACATAGTGGCTGTTGGGCGAACTGTAGTTGTTCTTATCTTTCGCCGCGCTTGCCCCGTGGGTGTCCACTTTCAAGGCGTCGTCGGGCGGCTCGTCATCGCCCGTATCCAGGCTGACGTAAAGCTCAGGCTGGCTCACATGGAGCTGGATCTTGGCGCGGTCGCCATCAATCTGGATTAATTCCTTCGCACCGCCCGTTGGATGAATGGCGGCCTTCAGCACATTGTGGCCAAGAGCCTTATTCAGGTCTCCGTTGCTCTGGTCCATGCGAATTAGCTCGGGAGTGGCATGAAATGTGTCCAGAACCCAGACACCGCTCTCATCGGGAAGCCTCAGGCCAGATGACACGAACGGCATGCGCGCAAGCTCGGCTGCACGTTCCTGCTGCTCCTCCTTGTCGATAGCGGCCGCTTCGCTCTGCGCCGATTTCTCGCGGGCCGCCTCCGCTTCAGCCAGGGCACCGGGAGCGTGGTCCTTATTCCACTGCTCGGTCGCCGGCCAGTCGATCAGGTTTTTTGGTATTTCTTCCCATTCGCCCCCACGCTCCGCGCTTTTATAGCGAACGCGATCTCCGACGACTTCATATTGAGTAACTACCTGATAGGAGCCATCCTTCAGAATCAGGCGCTTGTTCCCACCTTGGGCAAAAGTAGGCAGAATCGAGAAAACCAGCAAAACCATCAAGATGGGAGCAAAGCGTTTCATGGGCCGTCTTTTAGACGAAGGCGCGTCCTTTTGCGTCACGTACGTTTCTCTTTATATCCCAGAAGGGCGTTTGCGCTGCAGGTAGCATGGCCGGTCCCGCCGGCATTTCGGCTCTTTCTTTCTCCTCAAAATCCGGGTAGAATCAGTTGTGCCTACCTGGTACGCCAACCATTACAACAGGAAAAAGGTGAAGCAGCGATGTCTGCAAAGTATATCTTTGTGACCGGCGGAGTTGTGTCCAGCCTGGGAAAGGGTTTAGCCGCTGCGTCGATCGGCTGCCTGCTGGAAGCGCGAGGATTAAAGGTCAACCTGATGAAGTTTGACCCTTACCTCAATGTCGACCCGGGGACGATGTCGCCCTTTCAGCATGGCGAAGTCTTCGTCACCGACGATGGAGCCGAAACCGACCTTGACCTAGGTCACTATGAACGCTTCACCCACGCCCGCCTGACCCGCGATAACAATCTCACTACCGGTCGCATCTACGAACAAATCATTACCAAAGAGCGCCGCGGCGACTACTTGGGAAAGACCGTCCAGGTTATTCCACACGTCACGAACGAAATCAAGAACGCGATGCGCAAAGTCGCGGCCGATTGCGATGTGGCAATTGTGGAAATTGGCGGAACGGTAGGCGATATCGAATCGCTGCCGTTCCTCGAAGCGATCCGCCAGATGCGGCAGGAGTTAGGTCGCGAGAACACGGTGTTTGTTCATGTGACGCTGGTTCCCTGGATCAGTGCAGCGCAGGAGTTGAAGACCAAGCCGACGCAGCACTCTGTGAAAGAGATGCTTTCGATCGGAATCCAGCCCGATATTCTGCTTTGCCGTAGCGACCGCTCGCTTTCGCGGGAAATAAAAGGCAAGATCGCGCTCTTCTGCAATCTCGAAGAGAGGGCGGTGATCACGGCGAAGGATGTCGAGTCGATTTACGAAGTACCTCTATGCTTTGCTCAGGAGGGCGTGGATGCGCTGGCGCTCAAGTATCTGCACCTTGAAACTCGCGAGCCAGATCTGAGCCGCTGGAGCGATCTTGTTCAGCGCTGCTACAACCCCAAGGACGAAGTCTCGATTGCGATTGTAGGCAAGTATGTCGAGTACGAAGACAGCTACAAATCACTGAAAGAAGCGCTTGTTCACGGCTCGCTCGCGTACAACCTGAAACTGCGCGTTACATGGATTGAAGCCGAAGGACTCGAAGCTCAAAACTACGAAGAACAGCTTAAAGATTTCGATGGAATTCTCGTTCCTGGCGGCTTCGGCAAACGCGGCATTGAGGGTATGCTTAACGCGATTCGTTATGCGCGTGAAAATAAAGTGCCGTACTTCGGCATCTGTCTTGGCATGCAGACGGCCTGCATTGAATTTGCGCGCAATGTTTGCGGCTTGAACGGGGCCAACTCCAGTGAATTCGATCCGGCGACACCACACCGGGTGATTTACAAATTGCGTGAACTGACCGGTGTGGAAGAGATGGGTGGAACCATGCGTCTCGGCGCGTGGACCTGCGTTCTGCAGGAAGATTCGATCGCGTCCAGGGCTTACGGCTCAACCGAGATCAGCGAGCGGCATCGCCACCGGTATGAGTTCAACCGCGAATACGAGGCGTTGCTGACAGGAGCGGGCCTGCGCATTACCGGCACTACGCCTGACGCGACCTACGTAGAAATCGTGGAAATTCCCGGCCATCCATATTTTCTTGGCTGCCAGTTTCATCCGGAGTTCAAATCGAAGCCGCTCGAGCCGCATCCACTATTCCGCGAATTCATCAAGGCAAGCTATCAGAACCGGACTGGCGAAGTGGAAGAGGCCCGCGTTTCTTTGTCACAGCCCACGTCCGCGACGCGATAATTCAAAAACGGCAGGCGAGATACCTTCGTATTTCGCCCTGCGCTCATCCAAACTTCATGAGCACTCCGACACTCATCCCGACGACCAAGCCCAAAAGGTCCGGTATCGGCAGAATTCTGCTCGCAGTGCTTCTTGGTCTGGTGGTAGGCGCAGGCGCGTTTGTGCTCTTTGTCCGCCATGCTACGAAAGGTGTATGGGATGAAGTTGCATCCAAAGTCACGGGACGCAGTCTTTCCATCGATACGTCACTGCCAACAGTTGTCAACAAGATTCAGAGGCTGCAACGCCTGGAAACCGTCGTCTACAACATGGACAAGGTGGTTGGAGGCACGCGCGAGAATGCCTACCTTCCGGATTTCCTGGCGGGAGACAAACTACTGCTCGTGGTCCACGGGCAGACGATTGCCGGAATCGATCTGAGCCATCTGCAATCGAGCGATATTCAGATTCATGGACGGACGATTCATGTTCGTCTGCCGCAGCCGGAGATTTTTGCGACGACGCTCGATAACGCGAAGACTCGCGTGTACTCTCGCGAAACGGGGCTTTTCGTTGCCGCCGATCCGAATCTTGAAACCGAGGTTCGAGCGAGGGCGCAGCAGGATTTGCAGCAATCAGCCCTAGCTGACGGAATTCTGGATACTGCCCGCAAAAATGCCAGCACCACCCTGACGACGATGCTGCTTGGACTTGGCTTCGAGCAGGTACAGGTCGACTGAGCATCCGGCCTGGCTGATAAACTGATTCTGACGCCATGTTTGAAACCCTTTCAGAGAAACTACAGCGCGCGTTTAAGAGTCTACGCGGGCAGGGCACGATCACCGAAGAGAACATCAGTGATGCCTTGCGCGAGATTCGCGTTGCGCTGCTTGAAGCAGACGTTAACCTGAATGTGGTCAAGGACTTAATTGAGCACATCCGGGCGAAGGCCGTCGGGCAGGAAGTGATGACGGCGCTTTCTCCCACCGAGCAGGTGATCAAGATCGTTCGCGATGAGCTGGTCGCACTTCTCGGGAAGGATACGGCGCGTTTTCAGTTTGCTTCAAAGCCGCCCACGGTGATTTTGATGGCCGGCTTGCAAGGTTCCGGTAAGACGACGACATCGGGCAAGCTGGCGGCGTGGCTGCAAAAGGGCGGTCATCGTCCGATGCTGGTTTCGGTCGACGTCTACCGTCCGGCGGCGCGCGAGCAGCTGAAGATCGTTGCCAAGTCGATCAAGGCCAACCTCTACGAGGGCGACACCAAGGGCGAGCCTGCGGGCACCGCTCTGGTGGAGCGGCTGGCCAAGGAAGCGCGGCGTGAAGCCATCATCTCCGGTTGCGATACGCTGATCGTCGATACGGCGGGTCGTCTGCATATTGATGAAGACCTGATGGGCGAGATGGAGTCGCTGAAGAAGCTGCTCAATCCGCAGGAAATCCTCTTTATTGCCGACTCCATGACCGGACAGGATGCCGTGCGCTCTGCCGACGAGTTCCACAAGCGGCTGGCGTTGACGGGAATCATCCTGACCAAGATGGACGGCGATGCCCGTGGCGGCGCGGCGCTGTCGATTCGCCACGTTACGGGACAGCCGGTGAAGTTTATCGGCATGGGCGAAAAGCCGGATGCCTTCGAGCCATTTCATCCAGACCGCATTGTGAGCCGCATTCTCGGTATGGGCGACATCATGACGCTCATCGAAAAGGCGGAAGAAAAGCTCGACCGCAAGAAGTCCGAAGAGTTCGCCACGAAGGCGCTCTCAGGCGATGGCTTCTCGCTTGAAGATTTCCGCGACCAGCTTCGCCAGATACGCAAGCTCGGCTCGCTGCAGAGCATTATGAAGATGCTTCCTTCGGTCGGTCCGCTGGCCGGGATGCAGCAGATGGCCGACCAGGTCGACGAGAACCAGTTTGTGCGCGTCGAGGCCATCATCAATTCGATGACGTCGAAGGAGCGCAATCACCATGAGATCATCTCCGGCAGCCGCCGCAAGCGCATTGCTGCTGGCTCCGGCACTTCGGTGCAGGAAGTGAACCAGCTCCTGCGGCAGTATGCGCAGATGCGCAAGATGTTTAAGAACGTCGGCAAAGGCGGTATGCTGCAGCGCCGCGCGATGGGGATGCTTGGCGGTATGCGTGGGCGATAGTTGTGGTTTGGGTTGAAAGTCCCAAAGCATAGATTGCTTCAACTACTTTTTTCTACGATTGAAACTTTATGATTGACCTCGATCATCGATTGCAAGACCAGCTCGACGAGATTACGGCGAACACGCGCACGCTGGTTCAAGCGGAACGTCTTGCCATCGGCGAGAAGGCGGTTGAGGATCTTTTTGCAAGCGGGATTGAGACGCGGATTCTGCCGGTAGGCGCCAAGGCTCCGGAGTTTTCGCTGCCCGATGCGACGGGGCGGACGGTACGGTCATCGGACCTGCTGGCGTTAGGGCCGCTGATCGTCAACTTCTTTCGAGGACGCTGGTGCGCGTACTGCGTCACTGAGCTTGAGGCGTGGCGCGATCTGTATCCGGTCGTTCGCGAGGCGGGTGCGCTGCTGGTGGGGATTTCGCCCCAGACCGTACGGCAGAGCGATTTCACGGTGAGCCAGCATGGACTTCCCTTCCCGCTGTTGCATGACGCGCATTGCGAGATCGCGCAACAGTTTGGACTCGTTTATCAAGTTCCGCCCTTTCACCAAAATTACTTTCGCAGCATTCTGGTCAATATCCCGTTTATGAACGGAGATGAGAGCTGGCTGCTGCCGCTGCCGGCTACCTATGTGCTCGCGCAGGATGGCACCGTGCTCTTTGCCGAAGCCCATGCTGATTTCCGGGTTCGCTCTGAGCCTGGCGAGGTGCTCAAGTATCTGCCCCGGCGGTAGGTACCCCTCCCCTCTCTTTACTCTCTCCGATTCATTGTTTTCAATGACTTGCGAGGGGATCATCCCCTGCTAACCTACTCATTCGATTTGGGTTAGATGGTTTCTAGTGTTTTCAATCACTTAGCGGGGGTCCTCCCTTAAAATCGAAACGCCCGCTTCAGAAGCGGGCGTTTTACATGTTGGAAATCTCTCTATTTTCAATGGTAGCAACTTTTGCGAAATAGTACGCCAAATCCATTCGAGTTTAATTGATTTGTTTTCAATGAGTTATGGAGAGATTTTCACGCCTGGGGCTTGACAGGCTTTATTTGTGCCCGGAGAGTAGTTCGCGCTCGGAGCTGAATTGTCGGAATGGAACGGACTTTTTGAAAAGGACCCAGGTTAGCTTCGCGAACCCTTTCGACTTCGCTCAGGGCAGACTCTGGGGTACCCGGCATGGATTCATCCGAGGTTTTTTATTTAGGGGTGCCGCCGATGGCCTCCGACAATTGAATGCTGGCTTCGTGCAGAGCGGTCCGAACTGTTTTTGTTGTGGTTGAGTCTTCGATGCGAGCGAGGTACGGCACAGTGAGCGCCGCGATGGCGTTACCGCTCTCGTCGAGCACCGGGTAGGTAATGTTGATGACGCCCCGTATCTCATAGCTGTCGCGCTCTTCGTAGCCCTGGGCCTGTATTTTCTCGAGGTGTTCATCGAGATCTTTGGGAAGACGGCTGCCGGTGAGCTGCTGCCAGCTTTGAATGGAGCGAGTGCGCGCCTCCTGCGGAAGATGCGCGAGAATGACGTGACCGGTGGCCGCATGCATGAGATCGACGACCGAACCTGCTTTCACATAAAAACCGGAGCTTACGGGTGAGTCGGCCTGAGCAACGATGACGACCTGGCCGCCCTGTAGAACCCCGAGGTGGCACGACTGGTTCAGCTTGTGAACGAGTGCCTGCATGATGGGCATCGCTTCAGAGACGAGACGCTTGGTGGGCGGGTATTCGACCGCCATGCGGAAGATCTTGAGGGTCAGGCGGAAGCGATCGTCGTCCTGAGCCCGGCCGATGTAACCGCGCTCTTCGAGGCAGAGAAGCATGCGGAAAATTTCCGAGACCGTGCGGTTGAGCCGGCGGGCGACATCACTCTTGGTGAGGCCAGTGGGCTCGTGCGCGAAAAGCTCAAGAATGTCGAGCCCTTTTTCCAGGGCCGGCGTGGGGTACCGTCGTTTTGCCATCGTTACGATCTATCCCGATGATCCGCTTTCTTAGCAGTTTGCGGACTGCCAGATTGCAGAAATTGTAAACCGGGAGGAATGAAGACAATAGAATCAAGTACGCTTGCCCATCAAAAATGTTTTTAGCGTATAAAAGGATGGTTCTATCAAAAGCATCTCTTGCAGGAGATTGAAGTGATCGCTATGCGCGCGTTGAAATCGTTTACCTGGAGCCTGCTGTTGTGCGGAGGGCTGGCGGCTTTGGCTCAACAGCCGAACCAGGATGACCTGATCTGGCAGAAATCCGTACAGAAATATGACAAGCAGCGCGATGCGGTGCTTGCGTCTGTGGACAAGATGGCACATGCAGGCCCATTCCAGCCTGATTGGGATTCACTGAAGGGATACAAGATTCCTGAGTGGTATCAGGATGCGAAGTTTGGAATTTTTATCCATTGGGGTGTCTACTCTGTTCCGGCGTTTGGCAGCGAGTGGTACCCGCGCGCGATGTACCTGCAGGGATCGCCTGAATACAAACACGAAGTAGAGACTTACGGACCACAGACGAAGTTCGGCTATAAGGACTTCATTCCGGAGTTTCACGCGCAGAATTTTGATCCAAAAGCATGGGCGGCGCTCTTTCAGGAATCGGGTGCGCGATATGTGATTCCAGTCGCGGAGCACCATGACGGTTTCCAAATGTACGAGTCAGAGCTGAGCGATTGGAACGCGACCAAGATGGGGCCGAAGCGGGACATCATCGGCGAGTTGCGCACGGCCATTCTGGCGGAGGGACTTCACTTTGGGGTTTCTTCGCACCGCGCCGAACACTACTGGTTCATGAATGGCGGACGAGCGTTACCATCCGACGTGCAGGACCCGAAGTATGCTTCGCTTTATGGTCCCGCGCATGTGGGTATTGATCCCGGAAAGGATGGCACGGGGCATCCTGACACTGCGTATTTGAATGACTGGCTGGCGCGCAGCGCAGAATTAGTCAAACGGTATCATCCGGAACTGATGTATTTCGACTGGTGGGTCGAGCAGGACACCTTTCAACCCTATCTGAAGCGGTTTGCGGCTTTCTACTATAACCAGGCAGCGAAGAATGGGCAGCAGGTGGTGCTCTTCCGCAAGAACAATGCGTTTCCGGAGGGTACGACCGTTCTGGATATCGAGCGCGGGCAACTGGACCATATCCGGCCGATACACTGGCAGACGGATACGTCGGTGAGCCAAAAGTCATGGGGCTATATACAGGGCGATACGTATAAATCGCCGGAGAGCCTTGTCTGGCAGCTGGTGGATATTGTGAGTAAGAATGGAAGCCTGCTGCTGAACATCGGGCCAAAATCTGATGGAACGATTCCTGAACAGGCACAATCGATTCTGCAACACATGGGCGCATGGTTGAAGGTAAATGGAGAGGCCATTTACAGCACGCGACCGTGGACCACATACGGTGAAGGCCCAACGCAGGTTGTTGCGGGGTCGTTTAACGACACGGCGACGAAGCCCTATACGGCACAGGACATCCGTTTCACGACCAAGGGCAAAACTCTCTTTGCGATCGCACTTGGCTGGCCAGCCGATGGTCATTTGACGGTTCATTCGCTGGGAGAGGCAAGTAACTTCAAGGTGAAGTCCGTGTCTTTGCTGGGTACAGATGCGCCGATTCGCTTCACGCAGCAGGCGGATGGTTTGCATCTTGAGCTGCCCGCACAGGCTCCAGGCAATTACGCGTACAGCTTCAAAATTCTTCCCGCTGCGGATTGATATGTTTCTGTCGGCGCCAGCCGGGGCGGGCGCTGTTTCAGGCACGAGGCGCGGTTTTATTGACAAACGAATACTTTCGCATATAGAAGTTGAGACGCATGCAACAGCAGGGCAAATTGAATAACGCGAGTTACCGATGAGCGCGGACTTTCATTCTCGAATCGAGCAAGCTCTTTGTGAGGCCACTGCACCGCTGCCTCGGAATCCGCGCCCGATTATTGTGATTGGGGCGGGCGGCATTGTGCATGATGCGCACTTGCCTGCGTATCGGAAGGCTGGATTTCCTGTTGCGTCGCTTGTAGATGCGGACCTGGTGAAGGCGACGGCGCTTGCGCAGAAATATTCTGTTCCATTGGCGACGGCGTCGATCGACGAAGCGATCCGTAAATCTCCAAACGATCGCGTGTTTGATGTTGCCGTTCCTGCGGGCGCGATTCTGGATGTGTTGCCATTGCTGCCGGATGGAGCTGCCGTGCTGATTCAGAAGCCGATGGGCAACACATTGGACGAGGCGGAGCAGATTCTGGCCATCTGCCGGAAGAAGGGTCTTACGGCGGCGGTAAATTTCCAGCTGCGCTATGCTCCGGTCATGCTGGCGGCAAAGCAGATTACGGATGCCGGCCTGCTAGGCCAAGTGCACGATATGGAAGTAGTGGTGCGCGACTATATGCCGTGGAAACTGTGGACCTTCCTGTCGACTGCGCCGCGTCTGGAGATTCTTTACCACAGCATTCATTACGTCGACCTTGTACGCTCGTGGTTTGGAAATCCGGAACGGGTGCTGGCGAAGACGGTGCGCAATCCAAAGACGCCGGGGCTAGCGGCAACGAAGAGCGTCATCACGCTGGATTATGGCGACTGGAAGCGCGTGTATATCGCAACAAATCATGATCATAGGTTCAAGGATTCGCAGCGCAGTTATGTGCAATGGGAAGGTACGGAAGGCGTGCTGCATGCGGTGATGGGTGTGAACCTGGATTATCCGCAGGGACGACCGGATTCTCTCCGCATTGCGATGCCGGAAGAAAACTGGCAGCCGGTGCCCACCATGGGCAACTGGTTTCCAGATGCCTTCATCGGTTCGATGGGTTCGTTGCAGGCGTTTATCACGGGAGCTGCAAAAACGTTACCAACGAGCGTTGAAGATGCGATGGATACGATGCGCACGGTGGAAGCGGCGTATATTTCAAGCGAATCGGATGGGGTTCCGTTGAACAGGAAATGACGATGCCAAATATATGTCTGTGTATCGCGGTACGGGAGTTCGTTGATTTTGAAAATGCATTTGCCGAGCAGATTGCGCTCTACCGTGAACAGCATCCCGAGATTGAGTTTGAAGCCGTTCCGCTCGATCTGCACAAGCTGCATGGAGAATTGTTCGAGAAAAATGGCCTGCGTTCAGGAACATGGGACATTGGGTTTATCAGTACCGACTGGACTGCCGAGGCCGTAGATGATGGAGCGGTTGAAGAGCTGACACCCTACATGCAGCAAAGGCCGGTCGCCGATTGGCCGCAGGGATGGGCGCGATCGATAGTAGAGCCGCTTGTATTTGGAGATAAGCTTTACACGCTGCCGTGGCATGATGGCCCGGAGTGCCTGATCTATCGCCGCGATCTTTTCGAAGACGCTGGAGAGCAGGCAGAGTTTCGTAACCGATATGGTTACGATTTAAAGCCGCCAGCTACCTGGAAGCAATTTACGGACATGGCACGCTTTTTTACGCGTCCCGCAGAAAACCTATATGGGACGCTCTTTGCCGCTTTCCCGGATGGACACAATACGCTTTACGACTTTGCATTGCAGCTGTGGAGTCGCGGTGGAGAGTTTAGCGATAAGGACGGCAACGCCATTCTGAATACGCCGGAGGCTGAGGCTGCTCTGGATTTTTACCGCGACACCATTCGCGATGCTTCGAGGTGTTACCCCGGAGCGGAGCGGTTCGATTCGACACGATCGGGAGATGTGGTCCTCTCCGGAGCGATTGCGATGATGGTGAACTGGTTCGGCTTTGCAGCGCGTTGCGACCGGCCTGGGTCGCCGCTGCGCGGCAAGATTGGGATTGCGCCTATTCCCGCAGAAGAAGGCACCGTGCCTGCGTCTCTTTCTGTTTTCTGGACGCTGGGGATTGGAAGAGGGTCGAGGCATAAACAGGCTGCCTATGACTTTCTGCATTTTCTGACGCAACCGGAGCTCGATCTCGGCATCGTAAAGCACGGGACGGTGGGAGTGCGTCTTTCTACGTGGAGAGATGCCGAGGTGCAACGGCAGATTCCCGCTTACAGCAAGATTGAAGAGATTTCCCTTGGAGCACGCAAGTTGCCGCGCAGCAAAAACCTTCCGGCGTTCGCGGCGATTCTGAATGATGTGGCTATCGAAGCGCTGACGACTGAAGAGCCGTCGAAGGCCATTCTTGCCAAGGCACAACAGCGCATTTTTGCGCAGAGGATTACGTTTTGATGACAAGCAATGCTGAACCGTTTCGTCTGGATGGAAAACATGCTCTTGTGACCGGCGGCGCAAGCGGCATTGGCGAGGCGACATGCAAAGAGCTGGCGCGCGCCGGGGCAGCGGTTATTGTCGCGGATCTTAATCTGGAAAAAGCACAGTTGCTTGCGAGCAGTTTGCCAGGCGCGAGAGCAACACATGCGGATGTAACGAAGCGTGAGTCGATCGATATGGTTGCCGGGCAACTGGACCGGCTGGACATCCTGGTAAACAACGCAGGCATTGCTCACGTTGGCGATATACAGCATGTTGAGCCGGATGATTTTGATCACTTGATGGAAGTGAATGTGAAATCTGTTTACCTGGTGACACGCGCGATGCTGTCGCTGCTGCTGAAGAGTCGCGGCTCCATCGTGAATATTGGTTCGGTTGCGGGACTGGTCGGCATCAAACAGCGCTTTGCCTATTGCACAACGAAGGGCGCGGTGCTGGCGATGACACGGCAGCTTGCGGTGGAGTATCCGAAGGAATTGCGCGTGAATTGCATTTGCCCAGGCACAGTGCAGACACCTTTTGTCGAAGGCTATCTGGAGAAGTATCACGCGCACGAGAAAGAAAAGATTCGCGCGGAGCTGAATGCACGCCAGCCGATGGGACGGCTCGGAAAGCCGGAAGAAATTGCCTCCATGGTTCGCTATGTGTGCTCGGACGAAGCGGAATTTATGACCGGTTCGCTCCTGCCGATTGACGGCGGGTGGACTGCTGTTTAGCTGACAAAAAGGAGATCAACTCAGATTGAGCGAACTGAAGATTACAAATGCGCGTGTGATTGATCTGCGCTTCCCGACTTCGCGGGAACAGATCGGTTCCGATGCTGTCAATAAAGACCCGGACTACTCCGCGGCCTACTGCATTCTTGAGACAAACCACGGATTGCAGGGTTACGGCCTGACGTTTACGCTCGGCCGGGGAACGGAGCTGTGCGTCGAGGCCTTGCGCTACCTGTCGCGGTTTGTGGTGTCACGCAATCTGTCATCGATCACGGATGATCTTGGAGCCTTTTACCGGGAACTGAGCTCCGATACCCAGTTTCGCTGGCTCGGTCCGGAAAAGGGTGTGATTCACCTG